>Ga0206874_1087_pt1 | contig 24802 bp, 22 predicted proteins | sample Alteio_BWOrgCont_12_FD_152629 | JGI IMG/M metagenome (GOLD analysis project Ga0206874, IMG submission 152629) | Enriched cells from forest soil in Barre Woods Harvard Forest LTER site, Petersham, Massachusetts, United States -... | ecosystem: Environmental > Terrestrial > Soil > Temperate forest >...
CCACAGCTGGCTTTGCCCGAGCATCAGATATTGCATCAATCCTTGCAATCAAAAGGCGAAGGTTTAAGCTGGGATAAGATTTCTTAATTTCGGATTGATGGTTTTCGCCGTTGAATTAAATAAATGCATTATTTTTTCTATATTTCCTCTTAATTATTACTAATTCCGTTATGAAAATAAAACTTACTCTATTTTTAATCGTAGTTCTTTTTTTTGCTGCTAATGCTGTTAAAGCACAGGATTCATTAATGCTTCGCAAAATTTATGACGAAGCGTTGGTAGACGGAAAATGTTATGATAACCTGCATTATTTATGTAAAAATATAGGACCCAGGTTAAGCGGATCGGCGAATGCGCAAAAGGCTGTTGAATGGGGTAAAAAATTAATGGAAAACTATGGCTTTGATCGTGTTTATTTACAGGAAGTAATGGTGCCTCACTGGGTACGTGGTGAAAAGGAAGTAGGTAAAATAATTGATGGAGACAAAGAAATGCCGGTTGCTATTTGTGCACTGGGTATGTCGGTAGCTACGCCAAAAGATGGTATTACTGCCAATGTTATTGAAGTTCATAGCTTAAAAGAGCTTGATTCCTTAGGCGAATCTGCTATAAAAGGTAAAATTGTATTTTTTAACCGCCCGTTTGATCCACGGTTTATCGAGACATTTAAAGCCTATGGAACAGCCGGCGATCAACGTTTTATGGGGCCGGCAGCTGCAGCAAAATTGGGTGCGGTAGGTGCAATAGTGCGTTCGCTTACCGAAATTATTGACGATTACCCGCATACAGGTGCTACGCTTAATAGTGGCATAAGAATACCTGCTGCGGCTATATCAACCAAGGGCGCAAATCTGCTAAGCAGCATGTTAAAGATGCGTAAAATGCCGCAAATAAAATTTTATTTGAAGCAAAGCTGCCAAACATTGCCCGATGTATTATCATATAACGTAATAGGTGAGTTAAAAGGATCCGAAAATCCAAACAAATATATTACCGTTGGCGGACACCTGGATTCGTGGGATTTGGCTGAAGGTGCACATGACGATGGTACAGGTGTTATGCAATCAGTAGAGATGTTGCGGATATTAAAAACACTCAATTATCATCCGAAAAATTCAATCAGAGCTGTATTTTTTATGAATGAAGAAAACGGCGACAAAGGCGGCTTAAAATACGCAGAGCTGGCCGCAAAAAATAAGGAAGACCATATTGCTGCTATTGAGACCGATGCAGGAGGTTTTACACCCCGTGGATTTGGCTTTACAGGTCTTCCTGCCGGATCATTGCAAAAAATGAACACTACCTGGAAAGCACTGCTGGAACCGTACGCAGCTGACCGTTTAACCGATGGTGGCGGCGGAACAGATATTGAGCCGCTTAAAAGCACTGTTCCATCGGTTGTACTAATTGAATATCTTCCGGATTCACAGCGTTATTTTGATATTCATCACAGTGCCAAAGATGTATTTGAAAACGTAAATCAACGCGAGCTTGAGCTGGGTTCGGCAGCAATAGCATCACTGGTTTATTTAATTGATCAGCACGGGTTTTGATAGCTTTACATATAATATGTATCCAATAAGTGTTTATTGTTTCTATTAAGCAAATTTTTTATCTTTGATAAAAGGATTATGTCAGTTGCTCTTAATAACACCCAATTAGAAATATTAAAGCTGTTCAGAAATGATCAGCCTGAGGAAGAGTTACAAGAGATCAAATCATTGCTCATTGCGTATATTTCTAATAAAGTAACAGTTGAAGCTGATAAGGCTTTTCAGGAAAAAGGAAATACTAGTTCCATTTTTGAAAATTGGAAACAGGAACATTTTCGTAAAGCCTGAAAAATGACAATTGTTATTGACTGCAATATCTTTGTGATGTGCCTTACATCGAATTCTCCTTTTCATATTATCTACAAATCATTAGTAAACGGTAAATTTCAACTCGCAGTTACAGGGGATATTCTGCTCGAATATGAAGAAATCGTACAAAGGAAATATAGTACCACAACAGCAAAAGCCTTCATTACGTTATTGAGTGAATTGCCCAACATTCACTATATTTATCCTCATTATCAATGGCAACTAATACAAACCGATCCTGACGACAATAAATACTGCGACTTGCGATTGCAGGTCGGGCTGATTATATTGTTACAGAAGACAGGCATTTTGAGATATTAAAATCTATTCCTTTTCCTTCTTTAAGTGTTATTGCTATAGATCATTTTGTGGAAATTCTTCATTCTATATAGCCCCTTCAAACCTGGATCTATCGTGTAGCCGCAAAATTACGTCAGTGTGTTACTTTTTTGTCGTTACATTATCCTACAAATTGTAAATTTGCCATACTTAAAAAACCACAGTGCCGGAAGAAGGAGATAGTCAGCCCATAAAAACAGATTCTTTTGCTGCATTGCGATACAAAGATTTTCGCGCCTACATCGGGATGCGTTTCTTCTTTACTTTCGCCTATCAAATGCAGGCCGTTATCATCGGCTTTTACATTTATCAAATTACAAAAAGTGCATTTGCCTTAGGTTTAGTTGGCCTTTGTGAAGCTATACCTGCCATTGGTATTGCTTTATATGGTGGCTATGTTGCCGATAAATCTGAAAAGAGAAAAATGCTGCTCATCATATCTTCTCTTGTACTTTTTGCATCAGTTACCATGTTTGTAGTTACCATGAAAAGCATGGGCGGTTATATTCACAAGGGCTGGATAGTGCCCGTTATTTACGTTATGATTTTTTTAAACGGCCTGGCACGTGCTTTTTATGGGCCAGCCACATTTACTATATATGCCCATAGCATCCCAAAAGAAATTTATCCTAACGGAAGTACGTGGAGCAGCTCGAGCTGGCAAATAGCATCCATACTTGGCCCGGCCGCAGGCGGTTTAATTTATGGGTTTTATGGCATAACCGCTGCTTTTGCGGTTATATTGATATTCCTTGTATTTTCAATTGTATTAATTTACTTTTTACGACCATATCCACCGGTTTATATGCCGAAAGAAAGTATATGGAAAAGTCTTTCGGAAGGAATAGATTTTGTGTTTAAAAGCAAAATGCTCATCTGGGCAATGAGTCTTGATTTGTTTTCGGTGTTTTTTGGCGGTGCAGTTGCCCTTTTACCTGTATTTGCAAACGACATTCTGAAAGTAGGGTCGCAGGGCCTGGGCATAATGCGTGCTACGTCTTCATTGGGCGCTGTATTAACCATGCTGGCTATGGCCAGGTTTTCGCCAATGGGAAAACCGTGGCGTAATCTTTTAATAGCAGTAACCGGGTTTGGATTATCTATTATATGCTTTGGCCTTTCACGCAGCTTTTACTTTTCATTAATATTTCTTTTTACCGAAGGCGCATTTGACAGTATCAGTGTAATTATACGGGGTACCATTATGCAGCTTTTAACTCCCGATCATATGCGCGGGCGTGTATCAGCAGTAAACTCGATGTTTATCGGGTCATCTAACGAGATCGGAGCCTTTGAATCGGGCACAGCGGCTAAGTTATTAGGAACTGTGACCTCAGTTATCTTTGGCGGTAGCATGACCCTTGTTATTGTAACTATAACCTTCCTGAAAACAAAAAAACTAATACCGCTCTCTTTAAATGAGATACAGACCCCCGAGGCGGTTGCAGTATAAGTTAAACGACATATGAATAGCGGAATTATAATTGATTTCCCCATTTTATAAGTGGAAGAATAATTTGATATATTTGCTTATCAACAACATTGTTTTTGAAAAAATCAATTGCCTTAGGATTTCTTTTCTTGCAGCTGTTTAGCTTGTGCGGGCATATTGTATTATATCAATACTTCCTATACCGGTCAGATAAATTTTTTAACGAACAGATCAGTAAAAACAGGTATAAAATAGATGATCTTGTTGATGTGAAAATCCCGGTAAAATCACCCAATAGTCAAACCTGGAATTATTACGAAAATATTAACGGGCAAATTCAATTTAAAAATACCTGCTATAATTACGTAAAGCTTAAAATAACCAAAGATACTATTTATCTTAAATGCGTGCCCAATTACGAAAGCACGCGGTTATTTAACCAAAACATAATCAACGCCAAACAAATAGCCGATATCCCTTTTAATAAAAAAGAGCATGTGCCATTTGGCAAAGTAAATAGTTTAGGCATTTACAATTACCAGGTAATCCAATTCAGGTTTTCAGTTGCAGTTGCATTAATAAATAAATGCTGCACTGAACCTCCTTCAAATATTATTTACTCCCCAATCCCTGTACCTGGCCAGCCTCCTGAAGTGCGGAATATCCTTTCTTAAATTTTAACTGATCAGATGCTGCGCATTCTTTAAACAAGTATGCCGGCCTTGGTTGTTTGTAACGCAATTTTATTGTTTTTGTGGCACATGCTTGCCTGCAGTCACTTGCAGCCTGTTTGCTTTATGCTATACAATCAATTTAAAAGAATTAAATAATTCAGGGTTTATTCCTTGCATTATAGAATTTTTGTTTGCGTGTAGTGCAATTGCATTTCTGATCTGTGTGATTATAGAAGGTATCACAGAATTAGCCACAACTTATTTATGCTGGCAAATCATTTCAATAGAGATGATCAGTACGCACTTGTCAAAAAAAAAATACACAATGAAAATTGAAGATATTCAAAAAAGGAAAACGGTAGTAATAAGGCTTATTGTTTTACTATTCGCAGTTGGTTTTATTACATCCTGTTACAGATCATCTCAGCAGGAAATGATCAAAATACTTAAAGAAGAATATAAAAGAAATTATAGTCGTGTGAACCCATTTTGCCCGGAAGCAAAAATAGCTTTGTTCGACTCCATATCTAAAACTGGTAAGGGCACACAGGATATTACTACGCTATCACAAAAAGCGGCACTTTTAATTAAGGTTGGCCGCGAAGCGGAGGCGGTATCTATTTATGAAGATTTAACAAAACAAGCAGATACTGCTTCAAGGAAAACTCTTTTGCCTGATATGGGGCTGGCTTATATGCGTTTAGGCGAACGCACAAATTGTATGCTTAATCATACCGGTTCATCCTGTATATTTCCCATAAAAAATGATGGCGTTCATAAACTGCAAACAGGGTCGCGGAAAGCCATTGAAACTTACGAGGAAATTTTGAAAAATAATCCTAATGATATAGACTCAAAATGGTTGCTGAATGTTGCGTTTATGACGATAGGCGGGTATCCCAAAGCGGTGCCTCCTCAATTCTTGCTTCCCGGTTTAGATGCTGACACGGCATATAAGGTTAAGCCTTTTACAGATATTGCTGCCGACCTGGGTTTGAATATTAATGGGCGGGCAGGCGGGGTTATTGTTGACGATTTTAATAACGATGGCTACCTGGATATTGTTACCTCGGGATGGGAGCTTGACGACGCCATGCACTATTTTCAGAATAATAAAGATGGTACGTTTACTGACCGTACTAAAGAAAGCGGGTTAAGCGGGATTACCGGTGGGCTAAACATTCAGCAAACTGATTATAATAACGATGGTAATACCGATATTTTTGTTTTAAGAGGTGCCTGGCACACCGATGGCTTTGGAAATCAGCCAAGCTCGTTATTAAGAAATAATGGCGATGGTACTTTCACTGATGTTACCATTAAAAGCGGGCTGCTTTTTTTTCATCCCACCCAAACAGCGGTATGGGCCGATTTTAATAACGATGGCTGGCTGGATGTATTTATTGGCGCAGAGTATTCAAACACAGCCGATACCAGCGGTACCCACACCTGCTCTTTATATATAAATAACCACGACGGCACTTTTACCAATGTTGCAGTGCAGGCTCATTGTGATATTATAGATTATGTAAAGGGAGTAACAGCTGCAGATTATAATAACGATGGCTGGCCTGATATATTTATATCATCATTAACCGGTCAAAAATATTTGTTAAAAAATAAGGGCAGGCCAGGTAAGATACCCGATTTTGAAGATGTTACCGAACAATCACACATTGATAGAAATAAGGAGGGCACATTTGGTACCTGGTTTTATGACTATAACAATGATGGCTGGCCCGATTTAGTGATAAACTCCTATAGTTATGATAAAAGCTTAGGATACTATGCTGCTGCCGAAGCATTGGGAAAACCCGTACCGGATGCGGGGTACATATTTTTGTACAGGAATAATCACGATGGTACATTTACCGACGTAACCAAAGAGGTTGGTTTAAATAAAGTGGTTTTTGCGATGGGATGTAATTTTGGCGACATTGATAACGATGGGTATCCCGATATGTATTTTGGTACAGGAAACCCTGATTTTAAATCGCTAATCCCCAATAAACTATTTAAAAATATAGGTGGCAAAAAATTTGCGGATGTTACCACATCATCCCGTACGGGCAACCTGCAAAAGGGCCATGCCGTGGCCTTTGCTGATTTTAGAAACACGGGTATACAGGATATCTATATTGAAATGGGCGGCGCTTACAAAGGCGATTCTTATACCAGCTCATTATATCTTAATCCCGGGCAAGGAAACAACAACTGGATAAGTTTAAAACTGGAAGGTGTAAAAGCAAATAAGGCAGCAATAGGCAGCCACATTAAAGTAACCTTTACTGAAAATGGCGTTAAGCGAAGTGTTTACAAGGATGTAAATTCTGGCGGTAGTTTTGGATCTTCACCTTTACGGCAGGAAATCGGCATTGGGCAGGCAAAATCAATTGATGAAATTGAAATAAAATGGGCAGGCAGCAACGCGACTCAAAGGTTTAAAAATATCGCCCCCAATCAATTCTTACATATAACGGAGGGCAATGGTAATGCAGAGGTAATTCACCTGGCCAGGCTTACCTTTAAAAAGAAACCGCAGGTGGCTGTTTGCGGTACCGGCACAAGCATGAGCACCATGCAATAGACAATGAGGAGAGTAGTAAGTGGTCAGTAGGGAGTTAGTTTGCTTATACTCTTCTGACTACTCATCCCTTATTATTCACCCATCGCAACTCACTGATTATATAACCTTTATTAAAAATTAACCGTAGAAAGATAATGAACCATTTGGTGTGCTTATCTGAATGCGCATCAAATTTTCAATTGTTATGGATATAAATCAATCCATAATAATTTATTAAAAGCCTGATATAAACTATTTGTAATGATATACCCCAAGCTAAGGTCATTTGTTTTAAGTTTTACGGTATTATGGAGCGTTTTAATGATGTTCAATAATGCTGTAAATGCACAATACAAAGTGGTAAGATTCGGGTCATTAACACTTAACAGCGGGCTGTCGCAAAGCGACGTTAAATGTATCCTTAAAGACCGTATAGGGTTTATGTGGTTTTCGACTGATGACGGATTAAATAAATACGACGGTTATAATTATACAGTTTACAGGCACAATCCAAAGGATAAACATTCTTTGCCATCAAATAATATAACCACTGTTTTTGAAGACAGAGGCGGTAATATATGGGTAGGCAGCAATTACGGACTAAGCTTATATAACCGCGATAAAGACTCTTTTACTACTTTTAGCTCCGATAAAAACGATTACACCACATTATCAAGCGATGATATAAATTCTATTTACCAGGATAGCAGAAACAACATATGGGTTGGCACTTATTCGGGATTAAACCTGCTTGATGCAAAAACCAAGACGTTTAAACGGTTTCTTTACTCAAAAAAGCAGGATGATATCGATAGCCATCATATAAATTCAATTACAGAGGATAATGGCGGGAATTTATGGCTGGGCACAGGTGGAGGGCTTATACAATTTAATTATAGTACAGGTCTTATAAAAAACTACGTGCATGGCAAAACAAATAGTTTAAGCAATAACCTGGTTAATACTTTATTAAAAAATGCCGACGGCAATTTATACATAGGTACTGCCGCAGGAGGATTGGATTTGTTTAATGTAAAAACTCAATCTTTTACTCATTTTGCTCATCAGTCAAATAACGTGGGTTCCTTAATTAACAATAATGTATTTGCTTTAGCGGCTGATGGCGAAAAAAAAATATGGGTTGGCACCGAAGATGGGCTCGATTTGTTTGATGAAGCCAAAGCAACATTTGCTCATTACATTAATGATGATAAATTTAATACCAGTCAAAATAACTCCATCGGTTATATTTTAAATAGTGATGGCATTTTATGGCTGGGTACTTATGAATCAGGCGTGAGATTTTACGATAGTAATTTATCTTCATTTGACCATTTTTACAAATACCCTGGTGATGAAAACAGCCTGAGCAATAATATCGTTACTTCATTCGCCGAAACCGGCAACGGTTTTTGGGTTGGAACAGATGGCGGTGGTTTAAATTATTTAAATCAAGCTGCAAGGCAATTTACTCATTACATTTCTCAGCCATCGAATAAAAATACAGTAAGCGGTAACCATATATTAAAGCTTTTGCAGGATGAGCAAAAAAATTTATGGATAGGTTATTACGGCGCAGGCCTGGATTTGCTTGATACCAGGACCAAAAGGTTTACACATTATAACACCGGCACCAAACCAAATGAAATAAGCGGTAGCATAGTTTTTGCACTTGGCGAGGATAAAAAAACCAACATCTGGGTTGGCATGGATAGTGAAGGATTGAATATCATTAACCGGTTAAAAGTTACTAAAAGGTATAAATACTCGGCAAACGATACTCTTCACTCTTTATCCAACAATGATGTAAGAGCAATTTACCGGGATAAAGAAGATAACATGTGGGTTGGGACATTTGGAGGGCTGAATTTGTATAATGCAGCTACTGATAATTTCACCCATTTTAAAAACTACAATAGTGGCTTAACCAGCAACATTATCATCTCGGTATTTGAGGACAGCAAAAAAAATATGTGGGTTGGTACATTAGGTGGCGGCCTTAACTTGTATGACAGAGATAAAAAAGCGTTCTCTGCCTATGCTTTTCCGGATAGTACAGCTTATTCAATAATTTACAGCATTACTGAAGATAAAAGAGGTTTTGTTTGGGTTGGTACCGATAGGGGCCTTATTAGCTTTAAACCCGGAACCCATCAGTTTAAAAAATATACTACCTCAAATAACCTGCAGGGATACGAATTTTTTATCGGGGCTGTTTTAAAAACACAGAATGGCCGGCTGCTTTTTGGTGGTCATAACGGCTTTAATATAATTGACCCCAATCACCTGGCGGTTAACAAGTATAATCATAAAGTAGTATTTACCGATTTTCAGTTATTCAATAAAAAAGTCCCGATCGGTGAGCATTCTGTACTTAAAAAAGCCATTACACAAACACAGGTTATTAAACTTGATTATGGGCAATCGGTATTCACTATTGAATACAGCGCTTTAAACTTTACCCTGCAAAGAACTAATGCCTATGCTTATAAGCTTGAAAATTTTGAAAAGGACTGGAACTATGTGGGCGCCCAAAGAAAAGCTACCTATACCAACCTTAATCCCGGCGAGTATACTTTTAGAGTAAAAGCAGCCAATAATGATGGTTATTGGAACAATACCCCAACCAGCATACAAATTATTATTGTGCCGCCTTTTTGGATGACATGGTGGTTCAGGATACTAATGATCCTTATTATTGTAGCAGCTATTTATAGCTATTACCGTTACCGGCTTTACGCAATAAAGGCCCAGCAAAAGATTTTGCAAAAACTGGTTAAAGAGCAAACAGCAGAAGTAGTTAAACAATCTGACGAATTGCAGAACCAGGCGGAAGAGTTACAGGCACTGAATGAAGAGTTGCAGGCCCAGTCGGAAGAGCTGCAATCGCAATCGGATTATTTACAGGAATTAAATGAAGAATTGCTGGAACAAAAAGAACAGGAACTGCAGGCACGCAGAGAAGCCGATAAAGCAAATAAAGCTAAAAGTGTTTTTTTGGCTACCATGAGCCATGAAATAAGAACTCCAATGAATGGTGTGCTGGGGATGACCTCGCTGCTTTGTGAAACGCCATTAAATACCGAACAACGGGAATATGCAGATATTATTCGCATCAGCGGCGAAAGCCTGTTGAATGTAATTAATGACATTCTTGATTTTTCGAAAATAGAATCCGGGCAGATGGAGCTTGATCATCATGAATTTGATCTGCGCCACTGTATTGAAGATGCATTTGACCTTTTTTCGGAAACGGCTGCCAAAAAAACAGCTTGACCTGTTATATAAAATAGATCATGATATCCCGGTTCAACTGATAGGCGATCAGCTGCGTACACGGCAAATTTTATTAAATTTAATAAACAATGCCATTAAATTTACAAATAAGGGCACCATATTGATAGAAGTAAGCCTGCTTGAAAGGAATGAAAATAATTTAAACCTAAGCTTTAAAGTTAAAGATACCGGCATAGGCATAGCAAAGGATAAATTACCACGCTTATTTAAAGCATTTTCGCAGGTTGATGCTTCAACTACCCGTCAGCATGGAGGTACAGGTTTGGGCCTGGTAATATGCGAGCGCCTGGTTGAATTGATGGGCGGTGCTATTAATATTGAAAGTGAAGAGGGGAAAGGGACCACCATTATTTTTAATATAAAAAGCATTATTGATAATGCAGCTAAGCCCAGCTCAACTTGCGATTTGGGGCCCACCAAAGGCAAGCGGGTGTTACTAATAGATAATAATTTAACAGCCCTTGAAATTTTAGCAGAGCAGCTTAAACAATGGAAATTAAACCCGGTATGTGTCTCAACAGCTAACGAAGCATTGAAACAGTTAGGCAATGGCAAATTTCACCTGGTGATTACTGGTTCACATATCCCCGGCACCGATACGCATGAATTAACAAAGGCCATTAAGAGCATTGACAGTAAGGTGCCTGTAATATTGATATGCTCAGTTACCGATAAAAATAAAAGTACTGATGTAAGGGTACTGTTAAAGCCGGTTAAGCAACAGCAGCTGTGTAATATTATTCAAGCAGAACTGATGCCTAACGAAAGCGTACAATTAGAAAAAAGGCCGGTTTCTTTGCTTTCGGAGCAGTTTGCACAAAGGTTCCCGATGAATATATTAATTGCTGAGGATAACCTGATCAATCAAAAGCTTATCACAAAAGTAGTTACAAAGCTGGGCTATAGCCCGCAGATAGTATATAATGGCAACCAGGTACTTGAAATAATTAATTCCCGGTTTTTTGATATTATATTGATGGATGTGCAAATGCCCGAGCTTGACGGCTTGGAAACTACACGTATTATTCGCAGAAATGATATTATAAAACAGCCATTCATCATTGCTATGACAGCCAGCGCCATGCCCGAAGATAAAGCTGAATGCATTGATGCCGGGATGAATTATTTTATATCAAAGCCGATAAGTATACAGGATTTGGTTAGTGTATTGGAAACATCCTATGAAGCAAAAGAGATTGCGAATACAATAAATTAAAACTTAAAAAGATTGCATTCAAATCTGATGAGACTGACAAATCTGACAAGATTGTAATCCTTAATGAAACAACTATTTGAGCTTCATTTGTGCAAAGTAAGGATGGTCGGGATTTACAATTAATTCCTGCCGGTAAGGACGGATAAGTACATCCATATCTTCTAACGGTATAGCCCCAAGCAATGGTTCATTTTCTCCCGGTAGCACAATTGCATTTACAGAGCAGCGGCGATTTTTAAAGCGTACCTCTAACGGACCTACCACGTCGTATTCAACAATGTGGCCGTTTGCTAATTGTCCTTTACGCTGTTCTAATACCGGAAGCTGTAATTGTTCCTGGATGCTCTCATTGATACACATATAAACACTGCCGGTATCAACCAGCATATTTACGGGCATTCTTTTAATCTCATCCTCGCCTATATAATTTCGCCTGGCGGGTACCACGTCCTCACCATTTATTAATTCAATTTCTGCATATATAAGCCACATTGCGATGTGTTTTTTTGTGAAGTTACAAAATAATTAAACTCAAAGAGATTTGTCAACTTTTTAAAAGTTGATAAATCTGACGAAATTATTACTTCCCATCAAACTCCTCATCCACACTTTCCCTTAAATCATATAGCAACCATTGCTTTTTAGCAATCTCCTGTGTTTTTGATTGAAGCAGTTTGATGAAATCATTAACGCCAACAGGCTCATTGCCATTGCCATGAATCAATACAATACTGCCGGCCTGTGGCTTTTGGCCCTTGGCTAACCATGCGTCAGTTCCAATTGGGATGAGACCGAAATTAGTAATAGTGGTAACCAATTGCTGGTCAGATACGAGCCCTGGAAAACGAAAGAATACGGAAGGAAGCATCCCGTTTTTAAGCATCGCTTTTTCTGTTTCCAATACTTCGTCGTAAATATTTGTGCCGGGTTCCAGCAGAAAATTCTCTTTAAGAGGTAACGTTGAGCTTACGCGATGGTGGTAGGAGTGATTGATCCAGGTGATATAAATTTCATTGTCCTTTTGCATTTGTTTTAGCCATTCCAGATCTTTCGGATGTTGCAGCATCCATATACCGGTAATAGATAATGCCACCGGTACCGGGCGCTCTACTTTTTGAAATTCCGTAAAAATATCAGTGAAGATTTTTCTATCCAGCGGGCGGTGCGAAGGGCAAAGATCAGCAGTAAGGCTTATCCCGGTTTCTGCTGGTAGCCCGCTTTCTATACCGGCATCTTGTAAGCTAACCGATTGTTGTTCGGCTTTGTTTAGGGCCTTCTCATACGGCGTATTTTTAAAATAGACCCTTGATTCATCTAACGTCATCTTTTTTACCTGGTAAAAATTGCTTTCATCTATTTTAGTTTCCAGCGTTTGCGGGTTTACCAGCATAAAATAAGTTTTACCTTCATTTTCAAATTGCCTGATGATCATCCAATCCTGCGGAGCACGCGTAGCCGACCCATAATAAACTTTGTAGTCTTCAATTTTCAGGTAACTGGCCTGGGCATTAGCAATGATGACTGATACTGTTAGTAAAAGAATTAAGAATAGATATTTTAATAGTTTTTTCATTGTAATTTCGATCTTCAAATGATCAGTTTCGAATTTAGTATTTATAAGTTTGCAATTGAGATTTGTATTTATAAATATTATTAGATCCAAAATTATAAATCAATCCGAAATCAAAATGACCCGTTTATCCGTCAACATCAATAAAATTGCTACCCTGCGTAACTCGCGCGGAGGAAACAATCCCGATTTAATACAGGTAGCCAAAGATTGTGAACGCTTTGGCGCACAGGGCATAACCGTACATCCCCGGCCCGATGAAAGGCACATCCGTTATGATGATGTTTTTGCACTGAAAAAAATAGTTACTACAGAATTTAATATTGAGGGTAATTGCCAGGAACAAAAGTTTATTGACCTGGTATTGGCGAATAAACCAGAGCAGGTGACTCTTGTACCGGATGTATTGGGACAGATCACTTCCAATCATGGCTGGGATACCATTGCCAATCAGCAATATTTAAAGGATATAATTGCAGTGTTTAAGCGGGCCGGCATCCGTGTTTCTATCTTTGTTGATCCCGTTCCTGAAATGGTTGAAGCAGCGGCAACAACCGGAACTGACCGTATTGAACTATATACTGAAGCTTATGCGCATCATTATAACCAGGGCAGGGAAATAGCGATTGCGCCCTATATACAATCGGCAGAGATTGCACAAAAACTTGGCTTAGGCATCAATGCCGGTCATGATCTGGATTTGCAAAACCTGAAATACTTTGCTGAGAACATTCCAGGCCTGGCAGAAGTAAGCATAGGCCATGCGCTGATAAGTGACGCTTTGTATTATGGATTGGAGAATACGATACAAATGTATTTAAGACTACTGAACCGGGACCGGGATTAAGGGATTTAAGAATTTTTGAGATGCCTTGAGAAACTTACGAAGTTTTTAAAACCTCGTAAGTTTAACAGATCGAGATTTTGAGATTAGGATGTGGAATAAAACTATTAGAACTTCGTAAGTCTGACAGAATACTGTAAAAACAGCATCACTTAAACCAATCAATTGTTACTGAATTGTTAAAATTGTACCTTTGCGCTAAATTTAAGGGACAGGCATTTCATGAAGTTGAATATTGATTACCAGGAAAAATTCCAAGCGCGCCATATAGCTCCAAACGAAGCTGATACCGCACAAATGTTAAAGGCTGTAGGCGTAAATTCGCTGGATGAACTGATCAGTCAGACTATTCCTGGCAAGATCAGGCTTAAGGCTCCGCTTGATTTGCCCGCTGCAAAAAGCGAGTTCGATTATCTGAATACGCTCAAACAAACCGCGTCAAAAAACAAGGTATTTAAATCGTTTATCGGCCAGGGTTATTACGATGTAACAGTACCCGGCGTTATTCAGCGTAACATATTGGAAAACCCCGGCTGGTATACCCAATACACCCCATATCAGGCCGAAATAGCACAGGGACGTTTGCAGGCTTTGCTGAATTTTCAAACCATGGTAATTGACCTTACCGGGATGGAAATCGCCAATGCATCTTTACTGGACGAAGGCACGGCCGCCGCTGAGGCGATGTTTATGCAGTACAGCCTGCGTAAAAATCAAAGCGCCAATGTGTTTTTCGTTTCTGAAGAAATTTTCCCTCAAACTATTGATATTTTAAAAACCCGTGCACAGCCTTATGGTATTGAATTACTGATTGGCAACCACCAAACTGTTGAGCTTACTGACAACATGTTTGGGGCTATAGTGCAGTATCCGGCTGGTAACGGTGCTGTTTATAACTATACAGATTACGCAGCAAAGACGCATGAAAAAGGCATTAAACTAACCGTAGTTGCCGATATAATGAGCCTGGTGCTGTTAACGCCTCCGGGCGAGTGGGGCGCTGATATTGTGGTTGGCTCAACCCAGCGCTTTGGCGTACCTATGGGCTTTGGTGGTCCGCATGCTGCATTTTTTGCCACTAAAGAAGAATACAAACGTTCAATACCCGGTCGTATCATCGGGGTTACCATCGATAGCGCAGGTAATTATGCTTTGCGTATGGCCTTGCAAACCCGTGAGCAGCATATCCGAAGAGACAAAGCAACCTCAAATATTTGTACAGCGCAAGCGTTGCTGGCTATTATGGCAGGTATGTATGCCGTTTATCATGGCCCTGCCGGGATTAAATTAATCGCCGAAAGGATCCACGGCTTAACTGTTTTATTAGCTGAATCATTAAAGCAATTGGGCTATGAGCAGTTAAACGAATCGTTTTTTGATACACTGAAATTTGACCTGGGCGAATTAGCAGGCCCGGTACATGCCGAAGCCATCAATAACGAAATGAACTTTAATTACAAAGGTTCAGTAGCTACCATTTCGGTTGATGAAACTACTTCGCCTGAAGATATTAAAACCATAGTTCGATTTTTTGCCAGGGTAAAAGGCAAAACGTTGAATGATGTAAACTTTGACGAGCTAAAAGAAAATATTGAAACAGTTATTCCGGCTGAGCTACAACGTACTTCGGCTTATTTAACTCACGAGCTGTTTAATTCGCATCATTCGGAGCACGAAATGCTGCGGTACATTAAATCGCTCGAAACAAAAGATCTTTCACTTTGCCACTCCATGATCGCTTTGGGATCATGTACCATGAAGCTGAACGCGACAACAGAAATGGTTCCGGTTACCTGGGCAGAGTTCAGCAAAATGCATCCTTTTGCGCCAACCGACCAGGTAGGCGGCTACATGCAATTATTTGATGAGTTAAACAACTGGCTGAGTGAAATCACCGGCTTTGCGGCCATGAGCTTACAGCCAAACGCCGGTGCACAGGGCGAATACGCCGGTTTAATGGTTATCCGCGCTTATCATAACGACAGGGGCGAAGGCCATCGCAACATCGCCCTTATTCCGTCTTCAGCACACGGTACCAACCCTGCATCAGCAGCAATGGCCGGAATGAAGATAGTGGTGGTGAAATGCGATGATAATGGCAATATTGATGTTGCTGATTTGAAAGCCAAAGCCGAGCAATATAAAAATGAGCTTTCGTGCCTGATGGTTACTTACCCGTCAACACACGGTGTGTTTGAAGAATCAATCATCGAGATCTGCGAGATCATCCATGAAAATGGTGGTCAGGTCTATATGGACGGCGCTAACATGAACGCACAGGTTGGCTTAACCAGTCCGGCTAATATTGGCGCTGATGTTTGCCATCTTAATTTGCATAAAACGTTCTGTATTCCGCATGGCGGCGGCGGCCCGGGCATGGGGCCAATTGGCGTAGCTAAACACCTGGTGCCTTATTTACCGGGGCATGCAGTTGTTGATATCGATAAAGGAAAATCTATCCATGCAGTGTCATCGGCTCCATGGGGATCGGCATCTATATTAATTATCTCTCATGCGTATATCGCTATGATGGGCAGCGAAGGTTTAACCAATGCAACCCGTTATGCCATATTGAATGCTAACTATATTAAAGCCCGTTTGGAACATCATTACCCTGTACTTTATACCGGTAAGCAAGGTCGTTGCGCACACGAGATGATACTGGACTGCCGGGCATTCAAAAACTTTGGTATTGAGGTTACTGATATTGCCAAGCGTTTAATGGATTATGGTTTCCATGCACCAACCGTATCTTTCCCGGTAGCTGGTACCGTGATGGTTGAGCCGACAGAATCAGAACCGAAACATGAGCTTGATCGTTTTTGCGATGCGATGATTTCTATCCGTCATGAAATTGACAATGTAGAAAAAGGAATTGCTGATAAAACAGATAACCCGCTAAAAAACGCGCCACATACCGCCTCGGTGATTACCGCTAACGAGTGGGAGCATCCGTACAGTCGTCAAAAAGCAGCCTTCCCACTGCCTTATGTGGCGGCCTATAAATTCTGGCCGTCAGTAGGCAGGGTTAATGATACTTATGGTGATAGAACACTGATTTGCTCGTGCCCGCCTTTAACAGCCTATGAGTTTGAAGAAAGTGAAATAACCACACCGGAATACGGAACGTGAGGGGTTTGGTGCGCAGATGTGCAAATTTTAAATGTGCAGATTCTTGATTAAAGAGTTTGCACATTACCTGAAATTGGTACATGCAATTACTTGTCATCATAATGGCCTCGCATACGAAAGATCACAACTTCTTTCGTTGCTTCATTTATGTCATAAGTAATTCTATCTTTTTTATTTATTCTTCTTGAATAGCCAGTTATGTATCTTAACATTTCAGGTTCGCCTGGAGTTGGGCTATGTGGATTTTGTTCTATTGCTTCTAAAATTTTATCAATCTTATTTATCGCTTGCTTGTTACCTGATTTCTTCCAATAATCAATATCCTTAAGAGCATCCTTAAAGAAAATAAGTTGATATATTACTTCCACAGATCTTTGGCTTCAATCTTTTTAAATTGATCCATTTCTCCATTTTTATAAGCTAATTTTCCATCGATAACTGATTGTTTAACCTCTTTACCGGATGGGGTATCGTGTTCGCTTATCGTCTCAAACTGAATTTTTAACTTTTTAAGCAAATCCTTAATAAAAGAAGATTCCTTCTCATCCTTTACTTTAATTAATAATTCTTCCATTGCTTATTTATTAAAACAAATATAACGATAATTTTCAAGAGGCTTATTTTCGGCAGTATTAAATTAAAATGAGTGAAGCACCGCTATCTTCTTGTTCTATTAATTCTGATTCTGACAAAAAACATTCACCGCCAAAATTCCGCCACTCACCGACTTGTTTTTATCGCTAACCTAATTCGCGTTGGTGTTTTTATGATAGCGCATTAATTTCACATCAGATTTTAAAACAAACATTAAACTGATAAAGAGATGAACGCTTATCAAAACACATATACCGGCTTTGAAGACATGACAATGGATGAATACAGCTTTATTCATCATGCATCCGCCGGCCTGAGCCAAAACCAAATGCAAACCTTTATGCTGGTTTATAACAGCAGGCGCAAAAGCCCGAATGATATATTATTTGCTACGCTATTAGGCTTTTTAGGCTTCGCCGGGATACAACGATTTATGACCGGTCAAATTATTTTTGGCTTGCTTTTCTTTTTCACCGGCGGCTTTTTAGGTTTAGGTACGGTTATAGATGCCTTCAGCTACAAAAGTATCACTAACGATTATAACAGGCACCTGGCCTATGAATGTTATCACATAGCCAAAGCTGCAAATTAATTATAGAAGCGATACTTATGTTCAATAGCTAATCTTAATATCTCCATCATATATTACCAGGAAACCGGTAAACAGAAAATCCACCTGTTCAGTAATGACAGGTGGATTTTCTGTTTTCTAACCAGCAGGGCTTACTAACCTCTGATCTCTAGCCTTCAGTCTCTATTTCCCTAAAGATTTTTCCCTCACCGCCTTAAACTCCGAACCGTTTTTCCAGCCGGGGAAGGTAGTTTCATTGCTCAACTTTAACCCCACATTAAAAAGCAGGTTAGCAACTTCGGCCATACCATCTGCGTTCATAGCCGGTGAATAATTGTCGGATGGTTGGTGATAATGTTTTTCGTTATATTCTTTTTGCTGTTGCTTGCCCCAGGCCTCGCCATGTACTGTGTTATTCGCGCCGTTATTGATATCCAACGCAGGCACGCCTACCTTCGCAAAACTGAAATGATCTGACCGGTAGTAGCCGCCGGCACCTGGGTTTTTATCACCGGTGGTAGTTTTGCCATCTTGTTTTGCCAGGTCATCAACATAATCCTCCAACTCATTCTGTCCTTTGCCGGTTACCGAAAAATCGTTGGTTTCGCCATAATCCCCTAAAGCGTCCATATTTAAATCAGCAACGGTTTTGTTTAGTGGATAAACCGGATGGGTAGCATAATACTCAGAGCCAAGCAAACCTTGCTCTTCTGCCGTTACAGTTAAAAAAACAACGGAGCGTTGGGGTTTGTTTTTTAATGCTGCAAATGCTTTAGCCTCGCTTAAAACGGCTGCTACGCCACTGGCATTATCAACTGCGCCATTGTAAATGCTATCGCCTTTTGCATCAGGCTTGCCTACGCCCAGATGATCCCAGTGAGCGGTATAAAGTATACATTCATCAGGTTTTGTACTGCCTTTTAATATGGCAATTACATTGTGAGAAGTGGAATATTTCAGTTTGTTTTGAATGGTCAAAGTAGCATTAAGATTTAAAGGAATTGCTTTAAAGTCACGCTTGCGCGCAATCGCCCTTATATCTCCGGTTATTCCTGCTGCCGAGAGGAGTTTTTTTAGCGGCATCTTCTGTTATCCATCCTTCAACTTTACATCTGCCCAAATGCTTATCCGGTTGCTGTAAATAGAGTTTAGCGCCCGTAAAGCTATTCGATACCACACTCCAGCCATAGCTTGCAGGTTCGGTTTGATGAACGATGATTATTCCCGCGGCACCCTGCCGTGCGGCTTCTTCATATTTATAGGTCCATCTGCCGTAATAAGTCATCGTATCGCCTTTAAATAAATGCTGTTCTAACGATTTAAAGCCGGGGTCATTAACCAGTACAATCACTGTTTTACCCTTTACATCCAGCCCTGCATAATCGTTCCACTTATACTCGGGCGCCACTATGCCGTAACCGGCAAACACCAGCGGAGAATTTTTTAGTGATAAAGAATCAACCTCGCGGCGTGTAGAAGTAACAAAGTCGGTTAAGTAATTTAGATCGATAGCTGTTTTTCCACCGGTAATTTTCATTGTTGCAGATGGAGTACTGGTAATTTCAACCATTGGTACATCCTGAAAATAGCTGCCGTTATTCCCCGGGTCTAATCCTTCTTTTTTAAACTGACCGGCAATATAGTTTATGGCTTTAGTTTCGCCGGCAGTAAAGGGTTTGCGTCCCTGTAATGAATCATCAGCCAAAACAGCTATATGGCTTTTTATCTCGTTGCCGGTTATTGGATTGTTGTTTTCGTTATGCTTGCATCCTGCTATTAAAATAATCGCAGTGAAAAATAAAAGATAACTATTATTGATCTTCATAGGTTATTGGATTTTATCAAATTTAGTAAAAAAGAGTAAATCTCACGAAAGTGCGTACCGAACGGAAACGAACAGTGCACTGTATCGAAAGGATGCAAATTTGTGCATCTATTTTTTGTGTAATATATTGATAATAAGATATATATTATAACGGCACACTGTTTGAGCGAAAGCTCTTGATAAATAAGCAGCTAAAATGCATCAACATAAACAACCTGAACGCCGCACCTTTTTGCAGGACAGATTTGACATTTTAATAAAACGACAAAAGGAAGGTAAAGCCACGTTTAATGAGCTAACCGAGCTTGATGCAATAGTAAATGCCGATCCTGTTTTAAAGGAAAAATTTATCATGGAGAGTTTGTTTCCGGAAGATTTTAATAAGCCGGAAAATGATCCTGAAAAGGAAAAAGATATCGTCATACAAAAACAACGGGTTAGTTTATTAAACCAGGTAAAAGCTTTTTTTGGCCGCATTTTCACTTTAATGGCAGCTACCATTAAAAACGCAGTATTAATAAGTAGAACAAACCAGGCAGCGTTTTTATAAAACATAAAGCCTCTAAAATCAATCTATCTTTCGGACTTCCTGACTTTCCGTCTTTTCGGACTTCCTGACTTTCCGTCTTTTCGGACTCCCCAATTAAACGCTACCTTCGTTTTGTCGTCCTACTTAAAAGAAACAATCATGAAAAACTTATTTTTAATAGCAGCATTAGTTACGTTTACTTATGGCGCATTTGCCCAGAATGTTGATCTGCGTCGCAAAATTGAAGTTACAGGCACCGCCGAGCAGGAAGTTACCCCTGATATTATTAATGTTTCTATCTCTTTACAGGAATATATGGACGGGAAAAATAGAGTGACGATAGACCGGTTGGAAAACCAGCTTGAAAGTGCGGTAAAGGATGCTGGAATTGATAAAGCTGATTTTACCATCAATGATATATCAGCTTACAATAATATTTACCAGAAAAAGAAGAACCCTGATTTTTTGGCAGCTAAACAATACCTTATTAAGTTTCACGATTTGAATAAATATAACCAGGTATTGAGCAAGATTGACCTTAAAGGCATTCAGTCAACAAATATTGATAGTTATGATTATTCAAAAATAGAACCGTTAAAAAATGAGCTTAAATTAAAAGCATTATTATCGGCTAAAGAAAAAGCAACCTATCTTTTAAATGGCATAAATGAAAAGCTGGGCGATGCGCTTAATATAACTGAAAGCGATAATAGCAATTATCCTGCTCCGCGGGCTGTGATGTATAAAACAATGTCTGTTACTATGAGCCAAGCTCCGGCAGAATCAGACATCGATTTCAAAAAAATAAAACTAAGCTTTCAGATCAATGCGGTTTTCGAAATTGTTAAATAAATAATCTCGAACCATAAATTGTATTTTTCGTAAATTCCTAAATCATCAGGGTTGCTTATTGAAATAATTATAAAAAACTTGATGCTTTGGGAAGAATATGGAATTTTTAATCTAACAATCTTGTTACAATTAATCTTTTTTATACTCAAAAATCACATAAAAGGCTATAGCTGCATGTGGGATTTTACGCTATACTATTAAAATTTACGTTTTAATTAAGTTTTAAATGAAAATCAATGAATTTGTGACAAATTATTATAAAATTGTAACCTTTTAATTTCTTTTTACGTTGATTAATAAGTACTTGACAATATGAAATTTACATTTTATATTTAGGCACCTAATTTAATTAAGCATGATCCGTACACGCTTTAAAAAGGTGCTATTGGTTGCACCCGATGTTTTCCCTGATCAGTTATTAACTGATTATAGTCATGTTAAACATATTTCAAATGTAGCCAGCATTTTTCCATCCATTTATCAGTTAAACCCTGATTTGATTGTATTTGATTACGATTTTATGGGCAAGGAAATGGAAAAGGTTTTGCGCCGTATTAACATCAACAAGTTTTATGATAAAGTAAAAATTTGCTGCTATAAAAATACACCTAACGAGAAGACGGACAGCTTATTAAAAGTTTTGGGTGTGGACCATCTTATCTTTAAAGAGGACCTTATAAAATCGCAAAAAAGCAAATCGGTATTCAATGCTGTTAATACAATTATCGATACCTCCATTTTGAAATGGGTGGCCAGTGTTGCTAATTAAAACGCAAATAGATATTCATAAGAAAAGGCTGTTTGAAGATTCAAACAGCCTTTTCTTATTTAAATTTAAACTGCATCGAAGGTGCAAAATATCGGTAGAAGATTAATAAGAGAAATTTAGCGCGCCGTGGTGCGAAACTATTGAAGCAGTATTAGTATTAACGAATGGCAGCGAGTTAACTCACCCCGACTTTGCTTCACTCGTCGGCCCTCTCTCCGCCAAAGGCGGAAAGAGGGTGAAAAAAATATTTCTAGCTTAATCTATCCACTCAAACTTTGTATAAGGCACCAGCACTTCCGGTATCTTAATACCTGTTTCCGTTTGGTTATTTTCAAGCAAAGTTGCCACAATGCGGGGCAGGGCCAGGGCACTACCATTAAGGGTATGTGCCAATTGGGTTTTACCTTCGGCATTACGGAAGCGTAGTTTTAAACGGTTGCTCTGAAAGGTCTCAAAGTTCGAAACAGATGATACTTCCAGCCAGCGTTGTTGTGCTGCACTCCAGGTTTCCATATCATAAGTTAAGGCAGCAGTAAAACTCATATCCCCTCCGCACAAGCGCAATACACGGTAGGGCAGGCCTAATTTTTGAAGCAGTCCCTGTACATGCAGGCTCATCTGCTCAATTACCTCGTATGATTGATCAGGATGCACCACTTGTACCAACTCGACCTTATCAAACTGATGTAAACGGTTCAGTCCGCGTACATGAGCGCCATAAGAGCCGGCTTCTCTACGAAAGCAAGGCGTATACCCGGTGTTTTTAACAGGCAGTTCATCAGCCTTTAAAATAACATCGCGATACATATTGGTTATGGGCACCTCGGCAGTAGGGATTAAAAACAAATTATCATTGCCTACAAAATACATTTGTCCTTCTTTGTCGGGCAGCTGGCCTGTTCCAAAGCCCGATGCTTCATTAACCATCAGCGGCAGCATTACCTCGTCGTAGCCTGCTTTCTCGGCTTCATCCAAAAAAAAGCTAATCAAGGCACGTTGCAATTTTGCTCCTTTGCCTTTATAAACGGGAAAGCCCGCGCCTGTTATTTTCACGCCTAGCTCAAAATCAATCAGGTTATATTTTGCAGCAAGTTCCCAATGCGGCAAAGCATTTGCCGGCAGGTTAGGTATAGCGCCGTTTTCAAGTACTACTTCATTTTCTTCGGGTGTTAGCCCTTTTGGCACAGAACTATGCGGTAGGTTAGGCAACAACACCAATTTTTGCTGCAACTCTGTTTCAAGGGCTGCTAAAGCCTCGCCCAGTTGCTTTATATCTTCTTTTAAAGTACTGGTTTTTGATTTTACAGTTTCCGCTTCATCCTTTTTTCCGGAGCGCATCAACTCACCAACCTGTTTGGCAGCAGCATTAGCTTCGGCAGAAATATTATCCAAACTGGTTTGTGTTTGACGGCGTTTATCATCCAGTTGAATAATTTCATCAATCAGCGCAGGCTGTTTGAAATTTTTTACAGCCAAACGTTCTAAAACCTGTTCCCTGTTATCGCGGATATAACTAACTTGCAGCATTGATTTTAATTTTAGGCAAAGATATAATAGTTCATAGTTTATGGTTCATGGTTCATGGCCAATTTTGGAAAAAGTTAATAGTAGCCGCACACGATAATCTATAAACTATGAACCATCAACTGTAATGTAGCCACTATGAACCATGAACCATAAACTATGAACCCGGAGGGCAAACTTTACTTAGTACCCACACCAATAGGCAACCTGGAGGATATCACCTTCAGAGCTATACGTATTTTAAAAGAAGTTGATTTGATTTTGGCTGAAGATACCCGTACATCCGCGCCGTTATTAAAACATTTTGATATCCATCAAAAGGTGTTTTCGCATCATCAGCATAATGAGCACCAGTCATCCAACGAGATCATTAAGTTTTTAAAAGAAGGTAAAAATATTGCCCTGATATCCGATGCAGGTACCCCTGCTATTTCCGATCCGGGATTTTATTTGGTACGCGAGGCGTTAAAAAACGAGATTGACGTAGAATGCCTGCCCGGTGCAACAGCCTTTGTTCCCGCACTGGTGAATTCAGGCTTTCCTACGGATCGTTTTTGTTTCGAGGGCTTTTTGCCTTTAAAAGAGGGTCGCCAAACCCGCTATAAAACATTAGCAGCAGAAGAGCGCACCATTATACTTTATGAATCGCCGCACCGTTTGATGAAAACACTGGACGAAATGGCGATTTATTTTGGCGCCGAACGGCAAATATCGGTATCGCGTGAATTGACAAAAATGTTTGAGGAAACAGTGCGTGGTACAGTGGCAGAAGTGAAGCTTTATTTTGAAACACATCCCATTAAGGGCGAGTTTGTGATGTGTGTGAGCCCCCTCTAAATCTCCCCCGGTAGGGGAGACTTTAAAAATTATATTTTTATTTTTGAAACAAATAAAAAGTCCTCCCTACCGGGGAGGATTAGGTAGGGCTTAATTCTTATGAAGAAAAACATTCTGTTATCCATTCTTTCAGGCTTATTACTTTGGATAGCATGGCCGCCAACCCACTATACCACTTTTTTACTTTTTGTCGGTTTTGTGCCCATGTTGTTGGCTATTGAGAATATTATCCAATCAAACTATACAAAAAAGGGTAAGAAGATATTTGGTACTGCTTTTATTGGTTTTTTTTTACCTGGAACACTTTATGTGTTTTTTGGGTTTATAATGCTTTGAAAATAGTTGGCGAAGTAGTTGCTTTGCCAATTT
>Ga0206874_1084_pt1 | contig 24643 bp, 25 predicted proteins | sample Alteio_BWOrgCont_12_FD_152629 | JGI IMG/M metagenome (GOLD analysis project Ga0206874, IMG submission 152629) | Enriched cells from forest soil in Barre Woods Harvard Forest LTER site, Petersham, Massachusetts, United States -... | ecosystem: Environmental > Terrestrial > Soil > Temperate forest >...
TTAGCCATAATGATGAAAATATTTCCTGAACTACATCTTCTGCCTCCGCTTCATTTCTTAATATTTTTCGTGCATGAAGATAAAGGACTGTCCAATAACGTTCATAAATTTCAACGAACGCAGCATGTTCCCCCGCCTTTAACAAGTCGACCAATTCATGATCAGGAAGAGATTTGAACATCGCCAAGGGCTTTCTTTAAAAGAACGAATTTACAAAAAAATAACAAAAGAGTAACAAAAAATAGATGCCTAAGTATCAATGGAGAATAAATAAACGGGACAATACGAGCCTTTTAACGTTGATTACTCTTATTATTTAGCCAAAATGCCACGCATTTAATTTTACCACTTATATAAGAAAGGAAGGATAACGAAGGTAATCACACGACATGATGATCATGGCAATTTCATTTGGAATGCCCGTATTTTTAATTTCTCTATCGCACTTGGTTTAATTTGTCTTATTCTTTCGCTGTTTTTGGAATGACGGATATAGCAACGAATGCACAAATTTATACTGCAAACAAAATGCCTTCTTTGCATCGGCTGTTAGCATCCGTGGGTTGTTAGTGTTTTTGGGATTGGAGTTCCTGATCCGATTTAGGACAGGCATGCTATGCCACTTTGATCATTGCTTTGAGCAGATGCGGATTCGGCAAGTTAAAAAAGATACATATCTCAAAATTCCAATAAAAAAAACAGAAAATAGAAACGACAGATTGGTTTTAAAGAATTTAAGAGCTTTTCAACAAAGCAGATTGAGCCTTTTAACAAAGCTGGTAATTCTTAATCGACATAACTTTGCTTAACTAAATAAAAGGAAATGAAAACGATAGATAAAATATACATCAATGGGGAATTTATAACCCCTCACGGAACCGAACTTTTTGATCTGATCAATCCAACCAATAATACGCTTATTGGTAAGGTTACCCTTGCAGACGAAACAGACACTCGTAATGCCATTGCGGCGGCGAAACAAGCTTTTAAAAGTTTTTCAAAAACAACCGTAGTGGAGCGCAAAGAATACCTAAGGCGTTTATACGACGCCACTTCCAAAAGACAGGATGAAATGGTGGAGATCATGGTTAAGGAGTACGGCGGTACTTTGCAATTTTGCCGGATGAGCACCCAAAACGCAATTAACGCGTTCACCAGGGCTATTGAGACTTTGGATGTGTTTGATTTTGAAAGAAAGGTAAACGAATCGAAAGTTGTACTAGAACCTTTAGGCGTCGTTGGCATTATTACCCCGTGGAATTCCAGCAACAGCTTTATCGGCAACAAACTGTCCATGGCTATAGCTGCTGGCTGTACCGCCGTGATCAAACCCAGCGAAATGAGCGCTTCCCAAACAGAGATATTTACTCAGTGCCTTCACGAAGCCGGTTTACCGACAGGTGTGGTCAACATCGTTACCGGCCTTGGCCAGGTCGTGGGAAATGAGATAACAGTGAATCCTGATATTGCTAAAATTTCATTCACCGGTTCTACAGCTGTTGGCAAAACAATAGCTAAAGGCGCAGTCGATACCATGAAAAGGGTGACTCTGGAATTAGGAGGTAAATCTCCCAATATTATACTGGATGATGCTGATTTCTCAAAGGCCATACCTATGGCTGTAATCGCAGCATTTCAAAATAGCGGACAAGCTTGTATTGTTGGCAGCCGGTTATTGGTGCCTGAAGAGCGTTTGGCAGAAGTAAAAAATCTGATCAAAGAAACTGTAAGTAATAATGTCAGGGTTAATTATCCCGCAGAAGAGGATACTACAATTGGCCCTATGGTGAGCAAAAAACAGTATGAACGTGTGCAGTCATATATAAAATTAGGTATAAATGAAGGTGCTGAACTGCTTACAGGCGGAGAAGGGCATCCCGATGGCCTTGAAGCAGGGAATTTTGTTAAAGCTACTGTATTTGCAAATGTAAAACCAACCATGCGAATTGCCCAAGAAGAAATATTTGGGCCTGTTCTTTCTATTCTGACCTATAAAAATGAAGATGAGGCCATAGCAATCGCTAACGATACCGATTATGGTCTGATGGCATACGTTAGTTCAGGCGACACAGAAAGGGCGCTCCGGGTAGCCAGGCAGATCAATGCGGGAAGGGTAGCAATTAACGGCCTTAAACACGACCCGCTGGCACCATTCGGCGGTTTCAAACAATCAGGGGTTGGAAGAGAATACGGTGTTTATGGTCTGGAAGAATATTTGGAACCTAAAACACTTCTGCAATGAAAGAGCTGACGAAAAAAGGGCTGCAAACATTCGCTGAGATTAGGGGAAAGGAGATATCTGATCAAATGAGAGATGAAATTAAAAGCGGCGGTTTCAGCGCCGCTTTTACCAAACTTTCGGCGGATTTTGTTTTTGGCAGTGTATGGCCAAGGGACGGTCTGGAGCTTAAGCAGCGTAGCTTGGTCACCATGGGTGTTCTTATTGCGCTACGCGCCACGAAGGAGTTTAAAAACCATATCAAAGCAGGCTTGAATAACGGGCTGACTGTTAGAGAAATCGAAGAAGCTATCATTCAATCAGCTGCCTATGCAGGTTTCCCTGCTGCCAAGGCAGCAAATGACGCGGCCATAGAAGCATTTGAAGAGTTGGACCTGCAAATAAGAGGCAAGGAAGCTTAATTGCGGAGAAAGTGTTAAATTGTAATTCATAAAGCACAATTCATTGAAAAAGAACATCGAACAGCCTCGTATTTTATATTCCTGCTATGCCAACATAAGTAAAGAAGGAGAGCATATCATACCGGAACATGTACTGAGCATTATTCTGGCCGGTAGTCAGACCATTTATCTTGGCGAAAACATCTATAATTTTAAGGCGGGTGATATCCGGTTTTTCAGAAAAAATCAACTGTCAAAATTTGTTAAACAGCCACCCCCGGATGGTGAATTTAAATCGCTGTCCATTCGGATGGATAAAGAAACTTTGCACCAGTTCAGTATCAATCATCAACTGTATATGGACAATCCTTATAAAGGTGAAAATTTATTGCTACTACATCCGAACGAGCTGCTAAAGAAATATGTTGATTCATTGTCTCCATATGTGGAAGGATCGGGAAGTTCAAATGAAATGCTCACTAAGCTTAAGGTTGATGAAGCTGTTATGATCCTGCTGGAAACTAATCCGGAATTAAAAAATGTGCTGTTTGATTTCAGCGACCCCGGCAAAATTGATCTCGAGACGTTTATGAACAAAAATTATAAATTCAACGCTGATATGAACCAGTTTGCTTATCTGACTGGCAGGAGTCTGGCCTCTTTTAAGCGTGATTTTGAGCGTATTTTCCATATTTCTCCCAACCGTTGGATACAAAAACAGCGCCTTAAGGATGCTTATATACTCATCAAGGAGAAAGGTCAAAAAGTTTCTGATGTCTATATGGATGTCGGCTTTAAAGACCTTTCTCACTTTTCTTTCGCCTTCAAAAAAGCATATGGAACCCCACCAACGAAAGTTTGACAATAAATATAAACTTTTACATCTCTGATATGAATGTCACCGAAATTTGCCCAGGACACCGTTACGTTTTGCTGATCAATATTTTACGGTAGAGCCCGCGAACCAGCAACAATTGGTTGATCTGCTCATCGCCGCAACCGAAGGAAGCATAACAACTGTCGCAGGTTTTATTTCTTCAAGTTTATACAGAAGCCCGGACGGCGCAAAAGTGACAATGTATTCGCATTGGCGAAGCCTTGCGGATTATCAAACTATGCGAAGTAATCCCGCGGCTTCACCTTACCTAGGGACAGGCACGTAAAACTGCTACATTCGAATCAGCAATTTATGAAGTAGTCAGAACTTTTATTCAACAAACCTAATCCCGAAAATCAGTCAAATTCGCACGACTGTCCTTTCAAAACCGGCGAACCAACAATATAAGGCCCACCAATCTTGGGAACATGACCGAATCCTTAAGGCTAGGTCATTAATTCACTTCGAAAGGCATCTTCCAAAAGTGTGTTACCAAACATATGTTCCGTCCCCGCAGCTTCAAAAACAATATGCTTACTATTGAAACCGACATTCATCGCGGCCATTAATAATGATGCTGATTTCGTAAAACCAAAAGATTGATACGTATTTGCAAATTCATTCTCGGCAATCGCAGATGCATAAACATTGCGCTGAAGCTGGTAAGTCATAATAAGGGCGACATCATCAACAGAATATCTGCAAGGGCCTTCCAGTTCAATAATACGATGTCCCCCCCATTCCTGAATCAAAAGATCTGCTACTAATCTGCCAATATCGCATGAGGCAATCATGGGGATTACCATGTCAGTTGGATTTAAAAAACTTTGAAGTTTTCCACTTTCCTTAGCGCCGGCTATGAACCCGAAAAAGTTTTCCATAAACCATGCAGCCCTTATGCTAACAGTTGGAATGGAAAGCTTATTAAATACTTTTTCCATGTTATATAGCTTTTTTATAGCGCCTGTACCATTACTATGTTGCGCACCAATAGAAGAAAGATATACTATCTTTTTAGGTTGAGCTTTTATCAAGGCTGCGCATAACGCCTGTAACATCAAATCATGATCTTTCAAAGGATTTTCTGAATCAAACAACGGCGGGGTCATTATAAAAACTCCATCGGCGCCGGAAAATGCTTTTTCCAAAGCTAAGGCATCATGAAGTTCGGCAAGCGCGACAACAGCACCTTTTTCCTGCCATTCGACACCTTTTGCAGGGTTTCTTACTACAGCTTTCACTGGCAAATTTTGTTTTATCAATGCGCTTCCTGCCGCACCGCCCACGTGACCTGTTATACCTGTAATTGCGTACATAATTTTAATTTAAAAACCGAGATAAATTAAACCAGGACACGGCCGCCGTCAACAACAACCATTTGCCCGGTCCCAAATTGCTGGCGCATTAAATACAAATAAGTCTGCGCTATATCCTCTGCTTCGCCAACACGTTTTACGGGCAGGCTGTTACCAACGTTAGAATAAAAACTCGCTCTGTCAGCGGCGGTCATATCATTCCATAAATTAGTTTTTACTATACCAGGCGAAACCATATTTACCCTTACAGGCGCAAGTTCAATGGCCATAGCTCTCATAAACCCCTCCATCGCAGCACAAACACTTGCAGCAAGTGACCGTCCTTTGCCCGGCCTCAGACTGGCAACGCCTCCTGTTAAGGTTATTGACCCACCAGTATTAATATGTGGTGAGGCATATTTTACAGATGTAAAAGCCCCCCAATAACGAAGCTCGAAAAACTTTTTAGCATCAGTTAATGTCACATCTGAAATATTATTTAATAGCAGCGACTCGCCGGCGGTATAAACCAAGTGATCTATTTCGCCAAGCTCTTGGAAAATATCTTTTACTTGTTGTTCACTGGTCAGGTCGACTGAAAAACCTTCACTGTTTGAAGGTAACTCCTTTAATGCATCGGTTATCCGCTGTTGGTTGCTTGATATGATAACTAAAGTAGCGCCTTCAGCAGCCGCAGCTTTTGCAGTAGCAAATCCAAGGCCGGAACTTCCTCCTAATATTACTACTCGTTTATTCTTCAATGTTAAATTTGAAATTGTTTCCATTGTCTTAGAATTTTATAAGACAAATATCCGGCGAAAAAAACAGCTTAAACTTACCATATGGTAAAAACGAAACAGGCTCCTATTTTTAGGAGATTAGGATGACAGCATAGCCAATTTAGTAAAGAGTTACCTGATGTGTTTACGAATTCGACTAAGCGATTGCGGGGTAATTCCCAAGTAGGATGCGATGTCTTTTAGTGGGATGCGAAGTACAATATCTGGATGTTGCAGCACAAATAATTTATATTTATTTTCAGCCTCTTCACCCAGATAAGTATTGCGAATATTGATTTTTTCTATTAAATGAAGTTGGTTTTGTTGATCTATTAACTCCTTCATGTAAGGAAGCTTACTGTACAATTCCAGCAGCTTACTTTTAGAAATGCTTAATACTTCCGCATCACACGATGCTTGTATAAACGCACTGGTAGGTATCTCATCATTGAAGCTTTGTATAATAGAAACCAGCCGATTTTCGTTGTAAAAGTAGTGGGTTCGTTCTATGCCTTTTTCATTGGTTGAACCAATTTTGATCACTCCGCTGCATACAAAAAACATTTCCTTTGCAATTCTATGAGGCTCGATAAGAAGTGCGCCTTCCTTAAAACTTTTTGCAATGAAATGATCTATAATTGTTCTTTTATCATCTTCAGGCAGTGGCCTAAGCAACTGTAAGTAATTAATGAAGCGATCCTCCATAGAATTAGTAGGCACAATCATATTGATAAAAAAAGGTTAGAAATTGAATTAAACCGGTTTATTGACAATATTAACAAATATAACTATTAGCCTGTTAAACACAGTAAATTAAGATATTCCATCGAATTTCGTTTTTACCATATGTTAAGCCCCGGCTTTGTTATTCTGCCTAACTTTGTACCAGACAAATAAGCAAATTAAAAACTAAAGACATGAAAAATCACATTTTGGGCATCACAACTGCTATCGTTTCACTTATAATATTTGCCGGATGCAATTCAAATCAAAAATCAAGGATTGCTACAGATAGCACTAAGGTTTCTCTTGTTCACCATGCAGATGACAGTTTAGCAAAGATCACAGCAGCGGACACCACAACTCCGGGAGGTCCGGTGGTGAATGGCGACCTTGCACACCATAATCCAGCTATTCATTGGCCTGAAGGTTTATCACCAGAAAAAGCAGACTTGTTCGCCCATAATGAAATTTTGATTAATGCACCTTGTTCTACCGTATGGCGGTGTATTACTGAAGCAGAAAAATGGCCACAATGGTATCCGAATTCAAGCGACGTCAAAGTGCTAAACAGCGAGACCGGCATCTTAGAGAAAAACAGCTTATTTACCTGGAATACCTTTGGTATCCATTTAGACAGCACAAGAGTACATGAATACGTACTGAATAACCGCCTTGGCTGGTTTGGTTATACCCAAGGACTAAAAGCTTATCATACCTGGCTATTGGAAGATCAGTCTGATGGTTGCAAAATAGATATGGAAGAGATCGGTATGGGTGCGGGTGCGAGGGCTATGCATGCTAAAGATCCAAATGCCATGCAAAAAGGGCACCAATTATGGGATAATAGGTTAAAACAACTTGCAGAAAAAAAGTAAATGCCAATGTCTTGACAATACAATCATATAACTATTACAATCATGAAATTAACAAAAATAGGCTGGATAGGCCTCGGAAAAATGGGCGCCCCCATGAGCCAATCATTAATTAAGGCAGGATTTCCGGTTACCGTATATAACAGGAACAAAGAAAAAGAGCAACCTTTAAAGGAAGTCGGCGCAAGTATTGCGGCTACTCCTGCTGACCTCATAAAACAATCGGATATGGTTTTTATTATGGTTACTGACGACAAAGCCATTTCTGACATTTTTAAGGGAGAAAACGGCCTGTTAAGCGTTTCTATAGGTGGTAGGATAATTATCAATATGAGTACTGTGTCGCCTGCTATAAGCAAGGAAATTGCCGCTTTGTGTGTGAAACAAGGAAACCAATATTTGGACGCTCCTGTTTCGGGCAGTGTTAAACAGGCACAGGAAGGACAATTGGTTATAATGGTAGGCGGGGATCAGACAACTTTTGAACACGCTAAGCCTATACTCGAAAAAATAGGGCGGTTAGCCATGCTAGTTGGAGAAACAGGTGCGGGAAATACAGCAAAATTAGTGATCAACACTTTATTAGGAATACATGCACAAGGACTTGCGGAGGCTGTTGTTTTTGCAACACAAAATGGCATCAGCAGTGCTGACTTGATGACGCTTATTAATAATAGCGCTTTGGGCAGCCCATTTATCAAAATTAAAGCTGAAGCGATTGTAAACAATCAATTTAATGCACTATTCGCATTAAGTAATGTTGCGAAAGATCTGCGCCTCGCGAAAGAAATCGGACTTTCAACCCCTTTGGGCTCCGTTGCCTACCAAACATTTCAAAATGCAGAACCTGCTTATGGCGATATGGATATTATTGCTGTGTACAAGTAGGTTAGTCAATCCTAATTAACTTCGAAATGTAAAATAATTTTAGATACGACAAGAGTTCATGTACGCAATCTTATTCTTCAAAAGTCAAGCTGCGCACAAATGAATGATATTGCATTATCTTAAAAATAACCTATAGATGGCCATGGTGGACTATTCGACGAAAATACTATTGGGATTTATCCGAGCTATTCCTTCGCCACCACATTCAAAATTTTCAAATCACTTCATTTGCATACTCCATAAAATTATTCCCGAATTTTTCCTTCAGGCCATCGGCTGCTTTATCATAGTCTTCCCTAAGTTCCCATGTTTCCCAGGGGTTTAATATTTTGGATGGCACGCCAGGGCAATGTTGAGGAATAGCAACACTAAATACAGGGTGCAAAAGATATTCTACTTCATCTAATTGGTTATCCAATACAGCAGCTATTATCGCCCTGGTATGTGCTATGCTTATGCGTTCGCCAACGCCGAAAGGGCCGCCTGTCCAACCAGTATTTATCAGCCATACTTTTCCATTATAATTTTCAAGCTTTTGCTTTAGTAATTTTGCGTAGGTGTTAGGATGTAACGGCAGGAACGGCGCGCCGAAACAGGCGCTGAATGTTACCTGCGGTTCTTTTATACCTTCTTCCGTTCCGGCAATTTTAGCGGTGTAACCACTTATAAAATAATACATGGCCTGCTCGTTTGTCAACCTGCTTACCGGCGGAAGTACACCGTAGGCATCACAGCTCAGGAAAAACAAGTTCTTTGGATTGCCGGATACAGAAGGCATTTTACTGTTTGGAATGTAAGTAAGCGGGTAACTTACCCTGGTATTTTCGGTAATCGTGTTACACTTGAAATCAATTTTATTGGTACCATCGAAAAACCTTGTATTTTCTACCAATGCGCCGGCGCGAATGGCGTTAAAAATATCCGGTTCATATTGTTTAGACAGGTTGATAACCTTGGCATAGCAACCGCCTTCAAAATTAAAAATTCCGGTGTCGTCCCAACCATGTTCGTCATCACCTATGAGCTTGCGTGAGGGATCGGAACTTAAGGTTGTCTTTCCGGTTCCGCTTAAGCCAAAAAACAAAGCTGTATCACCGTTAACTCCTTCGTTGGCGCTGCAGTGCATACTTAAAACTTTGTGCTGAAGCGGCATGATGTAGTTCAACACTGTAAACATTCCTTTTTTAATTTCGCCTGTATAGCCTGTACCGCCAATAAGGATGGTTTTCTGGGCGAAAGATACTACTGTAAAGTTACTTTGCCTGGTGCCGTGACAGGCAGGGTCAGCCTTAAAGCCGGGTGCATGAAATATCCGCCATTCCGGTTTGAAGTTTTCCAACGCTACTTCTTCGGGCTCGATAAACATATTTGCTGCAAAATGATTGCTCCATGGGTCTTCATTGACGACACGAATATTTAATCGAAAATCGGGGTTGGCGCAGGCGAAAGCATCCCGTACCCATAATGTAGGTTGTTCATCCAAATAGTCTACGACGTCTTCCTTTAACAACAGAAAACAAGCTTCCGACATTGGCTTATTAAATTTGTTCCAATCAACTGTTTCTGCCGTTAAATGATCTTTCACTATAAATTTATCGGCGGGACTACGGCCCGTAAAAGCACCGGTTGAAACTATCAAAGCCCCGGTATCATTTAGGACACCTTGCTTTCTTTGCAGGGCCTGATTAACCAGTGTATCTGTAGCTAATTGGTAATAAATCTGTGCTCTCTGAAATGGACTGTCGATCGTGAGTTTTTCCATAATTAAAAGATAATTTTTATGCTTTGAAGCTTTTGCAATGCATCGTTGCGTATTTGCCGTATTCGTTCAGGACTTAAGTGGATAAAGGCCGCAATTTCAGCCGGCGTTCTTTGCAAGTCGCCGGTCAGGCCAAATGACAATTCGATAATCTGGCGCTCTCGAGGGGTTAAGATATCCAGTAAATATTCAATCCTATGCTTTTCCGATTCTTCAAGCAAAACATCTTCGACCGTTTGCTCACCATTGCTCAAAGTTTCTATCAATAGGCAATCACTGCCCACAGTCACAGGGGAATCGTAGCTGAATGTCCGGCCTGAATAATAACGTGCGTCACTTACGTTGGCAGGAACAATGCCTAATAGTTCTGCCAATTCTTCATCACTGGGCTGGCGTTCCAACTGATTTTCCAACTCTGCAGATTTGTGATTCATTTTTGTCAGTAAATTGATTTGATTGCGCGGCAGGCGTACCATACGGGTTTGTTCAGCAATTGCATTCAGTATACTTTGCCTTATCCACCAAACGGCGAAGGATATAAATTTGAACCCCCGTGTTTCATCAAACTTTTTTACCGCTTTTACCAAACCGATATTGCCTTCACTGATCAGATCGCCTAAAGGCAAGCCCTGATGTTGGTATTTCTTAGCCACGGAAACAACAAAACGTAGGTTGGCTCCAGTAAGCTTGTCGAGCGCAGCGGTGTCACCTTGCTTTATTTTTTGAGCCAAAACTACCTCCTCTTCAGCTGTTATCAGTTGCATTTTTCCAATTTCATCAAAATAAGCCTCTATAGAATGACTTTCCCTATCAGTTATTGAAGCTGTTATTTGTATGTGACGCATTACTCATAATGTTTTGTAAATAAATAATTATCTGGATAGTCAGGGAAAAACTCTTGCTCAGTGGTTTTTGACTTAAAAGGGAGCTTTTTGATCTCCGCCAGTTTTATTAGCATATCAGCTGTCATGGCGCGTAAGTTATAAGCAGGTTTCCAACCCCAATCCTTCAATGCACACCAATCGCTGACGCTTGCCGGCCAGCTATTAGCTATCGCCTGCCTGGCATCGGGCTCGTAATTGATCCTGAATCCGGGTATGTGTTGGCGTATTGCCGCTACTAAATCACATGGTGAAAAACTCATGCCGGCAATATTGTAAGAGGTCCTGATCTTTATATATTCCTTGGGGGCGTCCATCAGTTCCAATGTGGCCCTGATCGCATCTGGCATGTACATCATCGGCAGGCAGGTATCCTCATTCAAAAAACAGGTGTAGCTTTGGGTTTCGAGCGCCTGGTGAAATATATCTACCGCATAATCGGTCGTGCCGCCACCGGGAAGTGTTGTATAGGAAATGAGTCCGGGATAGCGCAGGCTGCGCACATCCACGCCGAAATTTTCAAAGTAATAATTACACCAGTTTTCGCCGGTACGTTTGCTGATTCCGTAAACTGTTTTGGGTTCGATGATAGTATCTTGCGGACAATTGTGCCGGGGCGCACCCGGGCCAAAAACGGCAATACTACTCGGCCAAAATACTTTGTCGAGCTGTTGCTCTTTGGCGATCTCCAATACTGAAAGCAAACTCTTAACATTCAGCTTCCAAGCTTCATGTATGTTCTTTTCTCCCGTAGCAGAAAGCATAGCCGCTAATAAATAGATTTGCGTAACGTGAAATTCTTTGACGACCTTTTTTAAACTGGCTGTATCTAGCACATCCAGTTCGACGCAATCGGAATCAGCTTTTGTCTTATCCGCAGCAATCACGTTTTCGCTTCCAAATTTTAGGCGCAAGGCGGCGGTTAATTCAGTACCGATCTGCCCGCGCGCACCGATGATGAGAATAGTGTCTTTTTTCATACCTGGTATTTAATGCAATTAAGACTCCCGGCCTTCTTTAAATTCCGGAAATTATGTCTCCAATCAATAAGTCGATAGTCGCTTTACTAATGCCCGGCATGCACAAAATATGAGAGCGGCCTGATTCCGTAGCAAGCTGCCATTTTTGAATTATTTCCGGCGATGGCTGAGGAAACACTACTGTGATAGCGTTCTCATTTTTCCACGCCGCTATACCAATAGATTTAAATTTTCCCAATGTATATTCCGCAAGTTCAAGACTTTCTTCGATACGCCTGCGGAGGCCTTTCAAGCCTAACTGTTTGATCCTGTACCATAGAAATACAGGGCTATGACCGTTTCTTGAGCCGGATATCGTTGTATCCAATGTGCCAATATATTGAATCTCACGGCCTATCCTGTCACGATATATCTTTTTGACTATCACGGCCCCACAAGGAATTGGCGACCCTAAAAATTTATGCCCGCTGATAGCAATGCTGTCCGCACCATCCTGAAAATCAAAAGGTGGTTTTGGGTCAAGAAAAGGTGCATAACATCCGGTTAGTGCTGCGTCACAATGAATATAACTGGCGGTAATCGCATTTTCCTTAAAAATACTTTTTATCCGTATTATATCGTCCTTTGCTTCAGTGATCGTCGTGCCGATATTGGCTACGATGATTACCGGCAAATGTCTGTTCAATTTGATCGTGTGGTTCAAATCTTCATAGTCAATTTCTCCATTGGATTGTGTTCTAATGACTATGCTGGGCATATTTAGCAGGCTGATATTTTTTTGAACGCTGTAATGGGTGGCTTCCGAGTAATAAACCATCGCCTTGGGATACAGCTCCCTTGCCACGTAAAGGCCATACAGGTTTCCTTCCGAACCACCGTTGGTGACATAACCCCACCATTCAGCGGGTCTTGCACGGAACAGTTGGGCGAAGAATCCGAGCACCTCCATTTCTAATGAGCGCGAGTTGAGATCATAGGTGGATTCAACGGTAGGGTCGCCAACATTATTTAGCGGGTACCTCAGCAGCGGTAATAATTCATCATAATTAAAGTCTACAGCGATCGGGTAGCCGATAAAATGCAAAGCCCGTTCTTTTACTTCTTCAATGTAATTGTCCAGCCTTTGCTGATCTTGCACTAACAGCTGATCTTGTTTTATTATTGGTGCCATGTTTAGTTATTATTGTTGTGCCGGAACAACAAAAGTCCGTAAGGTACTTTTGGGTCGATCCAGGTGGATTTTGGCGGCAGTCTGATACCTTCATCTGCCGTTTCGATTAATTGTTGTATGGTCATGGGGCAAAGCGTAAAGCCTATCGCATAGGGGTTGGCCCTGAAAATAGTTTCCATTTCGGTGATTGCCTTTTCACCACCCAGATGCTTTAGACGCGTATCAGTTCCAGGGTCGGTTATGCCAAACAAAGGTTTTAAAACCTGGTTCTGCAAAATAGACACATCCAATTTATCGCCTGTTAATGAGGCTGAATAAGTATGGGGCTTAGCTACCATGTTAAACCAAACCCCTTCAATATACAGCCCCATTCTCCGTTCTTCTTTGGGCTGTACGGGCTTGTTGTTAAAAGTGTCATTCAAATAAAAATGGTTCAGCAATTGCTTGAATAGCCATTCTTTATTTATTGGTAATTCCGGACAGAATACACGATTGTATTGCTGTATCCTCAATTCGTCCGAAGACATATACAGCGCAGAAATTGTACTGAACAATGATTGCCTGTTTTTTATTTGTTCCTTTAATAACTCATGGGCAGAGTCCTTACGATGGTGGCCATCGACAAGATAAACCTGCTGAATTTTGGCAAAGGCATTCACCAGACTTTCTATTTTCTTCGGCTCGGTTATTTTCCAAAGTTTGTGAAGCCCGGTTGAACTTGCATAACGCGCATCCGGGTGCTCTTTTTTTGTAGTTACGATTATGCCGTCGATAGTCCCATTGGGTTCATAACCCAATAAAATAGGGCTTCCTTCCAATGCCGTGTTTTGGCGGAAGCTTTTTATGCGGCGAACGCTATCATCAAATGTTAGCTCATGGGTCTTAATGTTGTCGTTTAAATCCGTTAGTGCCCATATTCCCGTCTGGTGATAAGATGGTTTTTCGATCTCGTAAATGTAAATAGCCGGGACGTTGTCGCGATAAAGCCTTTCACTGTCGAGCAGGGAATTTAATGTTTCATTTATGTCCTGGTAAGCCTGTGCCTGCCCTTCTGGTGTTTCGGGTCTCTGGCGTGCACCGCTTTCGAGCAGGATTTTAAGCGGGGGCATCCCCATCTGACCGGATGTATCTCCGGCTACTGATTCCGCTTGCGGCGTGGTAAAAACCAGCTGATCCGCGTAAAACGGATTTGGATGTATCGCATTGAATGGTTCTATCTTTGCCATTGTGATCAGTATGTTGGTTGAAAATCGCCGTGGGGTATTGTCATTTCGGCATAATCTTTCATGCACCGCACCAAAGCCTGTACACTTTCATAAGGCAAGGCATTATATAATGAAGCGCGGAAGCCGCCCACAGTCCGGTAGCCTTTTATGCCTACCATTCCCTGTATGGCCGCATAAGTTAAAAAGTCGGCCTCCCTTTTTTGATCGGTAATTCGAAAAGTAGCATTCATCACGGAGCGGTCCTCTTTCGCGGCTGTCCCTGCGAACAGCGGGTTACGGTCTATCTCATCATACAATAATTGCGCTTTGGCAAAATTCTCCTTCGCCATAACCGCTACACCGCCTTTTGACATTAACCATTGCAGGTTGAGCATAGCGGTGTAAATGGCAAATACCGGCGGGGTATTATACATGGAACCGTTATCGCGGTAAATACGGTAATCCAACATGGAAGGAACTGGATTCCTCGCGCTGTCAATGAATTTGTTTTTGGCGATCACAATGGTCAACCCGGCGGGCCCGGTATTTTTCTGCGCCCCGGCATAAACCAGATCAAATTTTGATATATCAATTTTTCGGCTGAATATATCGGAGGACATATCGCAAATGACCGGCACTTTAGTTTCCGGAAAACTGAACATTTGTGTTCCTTCGATGGTGTTATTGCTGGTGCAATGAAAATAAGCTGAATCTTCCGGGATAACATAGTTCCGCGGCAGCGCGGTATAGCCGCTATGTTTTCCTGAACCAACTACAACTACTTTGCCGAGTAGGTTTGCCTCTTTTATGGCTTTTTGGCCGAAATAGCCCGCATCAAGATAAGCAGCGGCCTTTTTGCGGCCCTGCAAAAAGTTCATGGGTATCATACAAAATTGCATGCTGGCACCTCCCTGCAATAAGAGGACGCTATAATCCGCCGGTACATTTAATAATTCGCGAATGAGACTTTCGGTTTTGCTCACCACGTTTTCAAATTCCGGTGAACGGTGGGAAATCTCGAGAATGGACAAGCCAGAATTATCCCATTGATTTACAGCCTCCGAAGCCCGTTGTAAAACCGGTTTTGGCAAAATACAAGGCCCTGCACCAAAGTTGTGTTTATGTGGTGATAACATCTCTAAAATTAAAATTGGTAAGACAACCCGACGGATCGCGTTTGATGATGTAAAGTTTGGCGGTTTAAGGTGAATTACCTATACAGCCTTTGATATTTAGCTGTTTCATCTAAAAACAAGACGATATTCAGCGATTACACCTAAATTTATACTGAATAGAAATTAAACACTGCGATAAATTGTCACGGGCTTGGTGGGTTTTTGCCATCAAAAACACATTAATATTACACTAAGTGCCAATTTAAAAAGGCGAATACCCGCCGGATGATGATATTTTTATATCACATCTTGCTTAAATAAGCCATTTGTAATTACCTTCGCTCCAACCAATTACAAACAAATAATATTGTATATTTTACACTAAGCCTATGAATAAATTCACTACCCTGGGGCAATTTATTATTCAAAAACAAGCTGATTTCCCTTACGCAAAAGGTGAGCTATCGAGGCTATTACGCGATATCGGAATAGCGGCAAAGATCGTAAACAGAGAGGTCAATAAAGCCGGGCTGATGGACATTTTAGGAAGCGCGCAAAACACCAATATACATGGCGAAAACCAGCAAAAACTCGATGTTTATGCAAACGATCAATTTATTTCCGCTCTACGCAGCGGAGGCGAATGTTGCATCGTAGCCTCAGAGGAAAATGAGGATTTTATCCGCATCGACTCTGACGTATCAAAAAATGCGAAATACATTGTAGCTATCGACCCGCTTGATGGTTCGTCAAACATTGATGTGAACGTATCGGTGGGGACCATCTTTTCTATTTACCGGCGAAAATCTGTTGAGGGCTTTGCCCAACTGAGCGATGTATTGCAAAAAGGAACTGAGCAGGTAGCCGCTGGGTACGTTATCTACGGCTCCTCTACCATGTTAGTGTATACTACGGGCTGTGGTGTAAATGGATTTACTCTTGACCCATCTATCGGAGAATTTTGCCTTTCACATCCCGAAATGAAGATGCCTAAAATCGGCACTATCTATTCCATTAATGAAGGAAATTATGTGCATTTTCCCCAAGGTGTGAAGCAATACATCAAATATTGCCAGGTAGAAGAAGCTGATACCCAAAGACCATATACTTCGCGCTACATTGGTTCTATGGTAGCAGATCTACACCGCAACCTGATCAAAGGCGGCATATTCATCTATCCAAATACCGCTGCTGCGCCGAACGGGAAGCTCCGGCTGGTATATGAATGTAACCCATTGTCATTTGTTATTGAGCAGGCCGGGGGGCGGGCAACGAATGGCTCGGTACGTATCCTTGATCTTGAAGTTGAAAAATTGCATCAGCGCTCTCCTATATTTATCGGCTCCGAGGAAATGGTATTGAGGGCTGAACAGTTTATGGCAGATGCCGGCGAACGTTCGTTTGCACCTGATAATGTTTAATTATATCATATGAAAAAGAAACTTGACGAATTTGATAAGGCAATCCTGAATTCCATTCAAAAGGATTGCCGCATATCAAACAAAAAATTGGGAGCCGAGATCGGCTTAACTGAAACACCGGTTCAAATCCGTATCCAGAACATGTACAAAGCGGGCTATATAAGGCGATTTGCGGCTGTGCTTGACCCCAGTGCTATCGGCTACGAGCTTATCTCCTATATTCACGTAAAATTGCAGGATCATAGCGAAAATAACCTGTCAAACTATGTTACTGAAGCAATGAAAATGGAAGAAGTAATGGAGCTCTATAATGTATCGGGAAACATAGACTTTATCATGCGTATAGCGGTAAAGAACATGAAAGAATGGAAAACCATATTTAATACTAAGCTGATAAAAATGCCGGGGATACCGCATTATGAAACTTCATTTGTTGTTAATGAAGTGAAGCGCGAAACGGAGATGGTGGTGAGGTGATTTAATTTTTTTTTATGGCGATCATAAACATTATCTTAATATTTCACTTTTTAAACAATGGTAAAATTATTTGTCGGCGGCTACCCGCCAGAATTTACGGAATTGGAAATTGTACAATTGGTTGGCCCTCACACAACTGTGGAGACTATCAAAGTTGTCCGGGATAAAATTAGCAAGAAACCAAAGGGCTATGCTTTTCTCGAAGTAGCAGATAACGCAGGTGCTGAAAGGGCCATAGACGCACTTGACGGTTTAGCAATGGGTGACCGCATTCTAAAAATAAATAAGGTTGCAGAAGAAACCGGTAAAACTTCAGATAAACAGGCCGTTGTTATAAAGGACCGGCCCAAGCGCCCAAGAAGAACAATTCAATAATTCCAGGCCATTGGTGTTGAACTATTACATACTATTATTGAACTTTGTAGAAGCTAAAATAATCTAAACATCATGGTATTGATGGAACGAAAATTAAGATATGAAGGGAACAGGTTTTTCAAACTTTATCATCTTTGCTATTACTTTTCAAAATCCAATGATTTTTCAGCAGAACGAAAATTAATTTTAGATTTCAAGAAAGGTGACGAAAACGCGCTCAGGCATTTTTCAATACTGGCTCTGAAAAGCCTTGAAGGTAATCATATCGATGATGACGTTTTTATAATTAGGGCGCTCCATAGTAATGAGCTTAAAGTTACGGATAGGAATTCTTCGCCGTTGGATCGTTTGGGCGACAGTCTTGCAACCGTATTTGATTGTACTTATTATCCTAAAATCCTTACTAAAACAAATGCGACACAGCCAGTTAAATCATTATCGCTTATCGAACGCAAGATCGAATTGGATAACGTTTACCAAATTGATACCGGACTTTTTGATCTTAACGAAAGGAAAATAATCATAATTGATGACATAGTAACAACTGGAACAACCGCTTCCTATATTATTGACTGTATTTTAAAAGAATTTCCCCGGGCTAAGATCAATGTTTTTTCCTTAGCCTGGACCCCCACTTTAAAACAGCAATTATATATTCAAAAACGTGAAAAAAGAGGATTTATCTTAAATGAACCTGAGATTCAATATGGGAGAAAGTCTAGTGAATGGGTAGATACGGATTTTGAGAATGGGGAAACTAATGTGTCATATTATCCTTAGACTTTGCTGCTATTGCAGCTTGCTTTCGCAGTTTAGCGGCAGTCTTTTTAAGCAATTTGTTAACTTTCAATTGAACGTCGTCTATTATTTTCCAATCCTTTGATAAATAAATGTCTGTTGTACGGTGCCCGTTATCAATGTGATTTAACGATAAGGCAATATCATCCTTACTAACTTTGCAGTCATTGCGCGCGCAGTTTGCAAAAGAATGACGAGCCCAATAAAATGTAATATCCCGAATATTAGTTATTATCCGTAGGTCTTTCATGCCTTTGCTTAAGGCACCATCAAATCCCTTACTTGTAGAATAACGGGAAGACATTTTCTCGATGTATTTTTCAACTAATGGCGCCGCTTCATCAACCAATTTGATACTTATAAAGGCGTTATCTTTCCGCCTTCTTACAGTTTTGCACCGATTATATTCTAAACGGCCATTTATGATATTACTTCTTGAGATATTATAAATATCGACAGCATTAATTCCGCACAGATAAAAAGACAGCATAAACATTTCTTTCGCAAGTTCGGCTCTACTTCCTGGGACAGTTTTGCAATCTCTAAGTCTGACTAACTGCGTTAAAGTAATGTTTCTCTTCCTTGTTGCCGGCGGGGTTCCTACTTTATACTTTTTAAACGGGTAATGAGGAATTCTGATAATTCCCAGTTCTTCATCATTGAATTTTTCCCTTGCTGCATTAAACAAGGTGCGTAAATCCCTCATGTAATTATAAATTCCACTATCAGACACTCCCTTGCTTTTTGTAGAAACTTCCCGATTTAAGTGGTTGATTCTAACTATACTTCTCTTTCCTCGTAAAAACCCTTCATATAATTTCAACATCGAAGCTGTAATTTCAAATACAGATACCTTTTCGCGATTGAAATAATCAACTAGGCTGTTCCTAACTGTGGTATGATTTGCTGCTGTCCCATCCCGCTTATCGTTTTTTAATTGGGAGATATGGTCATCACAAAATTTGACAAAATCTATTTCTTCATTTTTATTAGAAAGATAGTCCCTTAGCATTTCTGCTGAGAAAAAAGTCAATTTCTCCCCTAACTCACTAATAGCTACTCTATATTCATCCACTTGGCGATTAACTAATCGATTAACTATAGGATCTTTTATAGCCATGTTTTTAGACAATTGCTTGTCTGTAACAAAGTGTTCGGTATCTATATACCTTTTTTCCCTGTTGTGAATAATTCTAACTTTCACATTGTAAGAACCATCAACTTTCTTATGATGCTTCAAAACTTTCGCGCATACTGTTGCCATTTAATTAACATTTTTTAGCACGCAAAACTTTTGTACCGCATTTGTACCACGTTTGCGTGAAATTCAACAAAAAATCATGTAAAACTTGACATTACGACGGTCGTCGTTTCAAGATATGGCAGGCCCTCAAAAGTGCCTTTTTAAACAGAAAAAGCCGTTTTCTTATATAAAGAAACGGCTTTTTTTCTAAGTGATCCCAATAGGATTCGAACCTATGACCTACAGATTAGAAATCTGTTGCTCTATCCAGCTGAGCTATGGGACCCCGCAATTTTTTGCTGTGCAAAGATGCAAAAATCTGCTAAAAAAGTCAATTTTTAATGCCGCTAAAACTTTTGCTATTTTTAAGCATGAAAAAATTAAAAAAAGCGCTGTTATGGATCGCGGGTATTTGCGTGGTATTATACGTGGGCATTTGCAGCTTTTTTTATTTTTACCAGGAACATTTGTTGTTTCCGGCAACCAGGGTAACAGCTTCGCACAGGTACAATTTCCCCATACCCTACAGCGAGTACCGCATAAAAACCACCGACGGAAATATACTGGATGGTTATTTATTTAAAACCCCTAATGCTAAAGGTTTGGTTTTTTACCTGCATGGCAACAGTGGCAACGTACAAAACTGGAGCCGGGCAGTGGCAAATTATACCGGTTTAGGGTACGACGCATTTATATTGGATTACCCCGGTTACGGCAAAAGCACGGGGCATTTAACATCGCTCCATCAATTTTTTGACGCGGTACAAACGGCTTATGACACACTGAAACATGCCTATCCCGAAAATCATATTGTTATTATGGGTTACTCCATGGGTACCGGGCCCGCGGCATGGCTGGCTTCAAATAATCACCCCGAAAAATTAATATTGCTGGCCCCCTATTACAGCCTTGGCGACATGGCGCTTAGAAGGTATCCTTTTTTGCCCGTCTTTATACTAAAATACCCGGTGAACACTTACGAGTATATACCGCATGTGAGCGCCCCTATAACCATTTTCCACGGCGACAGGGATGAAGTGATCTATTATGGTTCGTCGGTAAAACTGAAGCCATACCTTAAGCCCGGAGATACGCTTATTACCCTTAAAGGGCAAACACATGAAAAATTTGATGATAATAAAGTTTATATGGATGATGTTAGTACGATATTGAAGTAGGTTGATTTTGGGTGATTCGACAGAGATTGCTTCGTCGTTCGCTCCCACTACCTGCTCACTCCTCGCAATGACGACTTTTTACGGGTTGGTTATTTATCCGTCTTCTTCCCCTCACCTAACCATAGCAAACTGTTTATGATCAGTTTGTCCTCAATTACATTATTGTCCAGTGTGTGCGACAGATTTTTGTTGGTGTGGTGCTCATAGTCAATGTCGTTATGGCCCATGTTCATGTATATCATTTTGTATTTTTTGTTGGTCCACACTACGGGATAATAGCCACTGTGCCAAATTTCCTCGGGTTTGGGGCCGGTACCGAGCGGGAAGCTGGTTGAATCTATCGATAGCAGTATCCTGATGTCGGGGTTTTGGCGCAGGTCTTTTTCCCAGCGGTACCATTCGTTGGGCTGCGTTTTCCAGAGTGTTGGCAGGCCCTTCATGGCGGGGTGTTCTTTATCCTCCACACGCAAAATGGCTGATGATGGCCGCCATATATTGCTTACGTATTGCCCCGAGCCCAAAAAGGTGTTGTGGTACCAATCCCAGTTGGCCGGAACATCGGACGGTGTAAGCGCGAATGCAGAAAAGTGGAAGCCCATCCAGCCACCGCCGTTCTCCATATATTTTTGGAAAGCCGCACGCTGTGCAGGATCTTCGGGGCGGGTATCTAAAAACAGCACCACCTGGTATTTCTTTAAAAATTCTTCGTTCAGGTTATTCCAGTTCGAGGTGGAATCATACGCGAAATTATATTCCTTCGCTATTTTTGGGAACCATTTATTGGCCTCGTGTACAAAGCTGATGTGTGCCTGATCGTTTTTCCCGGTGTAAAAAGCAATGACATGGAACCTGGGGTTTGTCTGCGCGTTGACGGCTGTAATTACAAATAACAGGCACAGGGCGATGATAATTTTGTTTATGGATGAAGGCATGGGAATGGGTTTGTAGTGAGGTAAATATAAGGAATTTTGAACTGATGATGCCTAATAAACCACGCTTGCCTCACCCTTTGTTTTTTTAACCTTAGATAGGTCGGCCGCATCAATCATTACTTCATTATTGTGAACCAGGCCCTCATGATCATCGGGTATAGCTTGAGCCACCAGCCAATAAAAACGCTTACTTTTTTTATTGTATTGCAAACTGATCTCATCTATGGGGTCAATATTTTTTTGAACCTTCCTGGCAATAGCAATTAATCTGCAATAAGTAAATGTTTTGTCAATGGGTTTATAATAACGTTTAGGTGGAAATGGAAAAGGGCTTATGATCTTTCCATATTTGTTAACGGCCACACTAAATAGGTAGGGTTTTGCCGTATCAGGACCAAAATGATAATCAAAAAGATATTTAGCCTTACAATGTTTTAAAGTCAATCCTGTTCTGCCACTATCAGTCAATGCCTGTAATTTATCCGGATACACAACATCTACTGAATTAAATTTAACCAGCGCATAAAAGCTACTCCCGGCATAAGCCCTGATGATATGGTCGATCTTGTTTTTCAGTTCAATAACTTTTGGAGGAGCTTGTTTAATATCAATCGCATCATCAAGCGCATTCCAGTTTTTCGAGGTATCGCCGCCATAGGCAAAACTATAGGTTGGGCAATTCCATATATAGTTTGTATAGCTATACCCGCCCCCATATTTTAATTTATCTACACTGATACATTTTGAATTGTTGGTACTATCTGTTGCAGTTTGTGCATTAGCAACACCTATGCAAAGCAACAAGCATAAGAAAACAAGTATGTTTTTTGCAGGTAAAATCACTGTGGTGGTTTAGCTATGGTAAATATAGAAAAAATCGCTCCTTTTTATTATGGTGCACAAGCGGGATTACACACCTACTAAATGGTTTTTTAAAACACATAAATATTTGCGGGCAATTTCATATTATTGCATAAATTTTAACACTTCGGCCTATCGCAACCATTTATATACTTAAACTGCTAATAAATCGGTTTTGCAGCATAGTTTATTGATCGCATCAATTTTTATGCAACAATTTCATTGTTTTATTTGTATGTACAAGTTTATATTTATTTTAGCCTGAATTTTTAATATTTAATAATTCAAAGTGTTCTTTTTACAATAAGTAAATCATACTTTTAACCGATTTTTTTAAAACATATTTTATGATCATAATTGCTGACGGTGGCTCAACTAAAACAAATTGGTGTTTAGTTACCGGGGAGGGTAAAAAAGTTTATTTCAATACCGAGGGTTATAACCCGTATTTTTCAAATGAGGAGTATATCATTCAGTCGCTAAGGGAAAGTTTACCTACCGACCTGGATAAGGATGCAATAACTGAAGTGAATTATTACGGCGCGGGCTGTTCGACCCCGGATAAGCGCCAGATAGTGGAGAACGCGATGCAAGCCGTTTTCACCAAATCAAAAATAAACGTTGGGCATGACCTGATGGCTGCCGCAAGGGCGCTGCTGGGCACTACCGAAGGCTTTGCCGCCATATTGGGTACAGGCACCAACACCTGCATTTACGACGGAAAAGATATTGTACAAAACATTGACTCAGGCGCCTATATTTTAGGAGATGAAGGGAGCGGCTGTTACATTGGAAAAAAGTTGCTGACCGACTATATACGCGGCTACATGCCCGAAGCCGTACGCCAGAATTTTTGGGATACCTTTAAGCTTACGCCTGATGATATAAACGACCGCGTTTATACCCAGCCACGCGCTAACCGTTTTTGCGCCAGTTTTAGCAAATTTGTGTATGATAATATTGTGAACATTGAATATTCGCGTAATATTGTACGTACATCATTCGAAGATTTTTTCCGCAACCTGGTAACACATTACCCTGATCACCAGAAATACACCTTTAACTGTATAGGTTCAGTTGGTTATAACTTCCGCAACGTGCTGGAAGAAGTTGCCACCGAAAACGGCATGACAGTGGGTCGCATTATCCGCTCGCCTATAGATGATTTGGTGAAATACCATTTGGAGCTTGCGCCGACGCAATTATAGTTGGCAGTTTGTCTCAAACAAAAATAGCGATGGGTTTAAAACCCATCGCTATTTTTGTTTAAATATCAACCTATTTTTCCTAACCTCTAAATATTTGTTTAGAAATCATTTTTCTCAAAAACCAAATCAGTAATTATTTCATCGTTTTCAGTAGAATAATAGCAATTCTTCTCTCCTTTATAAAGTCCAAATGATGAATTATCAAGCCATTTACAACTTTTAGCCAGTTTATAAACGCTGTCGTACCAATACCAATTTTTCTTTTCTAAAATAATTTTCCTTTTCGCTACTCCAGCTCCTGTGACTAAGGTATACAATATGGATCTATCTTCAGTTTTTACCAAAATTATTTGACCGGTATGCTTTCTGTCCAGAGATCTTTTCTCCGGATAGAACTTTTCAAATTTAAATTCACTTTCAATAATTTGGTTATAAGAGTTGTCAAAAACCTCCTGATCCCAATGATATATTTCTGCAATTTCAGAAACTGTTGAATGGAGTATGTCGAGTATGTATTTGTATTTTTCTTGTTTAGATAAGCTAAGATATTTATGTTCGTCTATAACACTGTCGTAGCGGCAAATTGATCCAACATAACTTGGGTTGTCATGATTTTTGGTCGCGCCAAGATTAATACATATTCTTCCCGTATTTGCAGGCTTATAGCCGTCAAGTCCGTTATGATAAAAGTCGGAAATATAATTTACAGTTCGCCTAAAATTCCAGTCAGAGGGTGCGTCCTTGATAACATGCCCATGGTAATAAATTGTTATATCATACAACGGTGCTCCCATTTTTAAGCACCTAATTCATTCTGGAAGATCTTGGCGTACTTGCGCCTGTCGAATTTATACAGTTTGGCGGCACGGTATGATACGCCTTTTTGTTTTTCGGCAAGCTCCTTTAAGAAGCCGTAGCTCAACATCTTTTTGCGGAAGTTGCGCTTGTCTAACTTTTTGTTTAAAACTGCCTCATACAATAGCTGT
>Ga0206874_1088_pt1 | contig 24604 bp, 25 predicted proteins | sample Alteio_BWOrgCont_12_FD_152629 | JGI IMG/M metagenome (GOLD analysis project Ga0206874, IMG submission 152629) | Enriched cells from forest soil in Barre Woods Harvard Forest LTER site, Petersham, Massachusetts, United States -... | ecosystem: Environmental > Terrestrial > Soil > Temperate forest >...
TAGATGATAATAAAGATATTTTAAATGTATTACGTTATATACTCGAAGATTCAGGTTATGAGGTAGATACGCTTTCGGACGGGCACTTTTTATTTGAACAAATAAAAAAGCATACGCCCGACCTGATATTGCTTGATATTATGCTGGGCGATATGGACGGGCGCGTTTTGTGCAAGGATGTTAAAACTACCGCAGCAACTCACTCCATCCCCGTTATCTTAATATCGGCCAATCACAATATAGCCGATGTACTGAAACAATGCGGCGCACCTGATGATTTTGTAGAAAAACCATTTGATATGTATACGCTGCTTAATTCAATTGAACGCCAGTTAGCGGCTGCCTGATAGCTTTACGGCCCGTTCAATGTTTTCCACTTTAAATTTGTAGCCCGCCTGTTGTAACCGTGTTGGTATAACCCACCTGCTCTTCAATATCAGTTCCGTTTCAGTTCTCAATGCCCAAACACCTATTTTAAGCATCCATTTTGTGGCGGGCAGGCCAAACGGCATTTTAACCGCTTTTCTTACCGTTGCCATAAATTCGCTGTTTTTAATGGGGTTTGGTGATGATACATTAAATATGCCTTCAAGTTCCTTGTGCACTATAAAAAAATCGATTATAGCGGTAAGATCATTTTCATGTACCCAGCTAAAATATTGCCGGCCGTTCCCCTGCTTTCCGCCCATACCAAACCTGGCAACATTAAAGAAGTAGGGCATTACACCCCCGTTTTTCCCCAATACTATCGCTATCCTTAGCCCTACCTTCCGTACCCCGGGTATATGCTGTTCAAAAAATGTAGCCTCCCATTGTTTGCACACATCAACAGAAAAGCCGGTACCTAATTCGCCTGCGAATTCATCCTGCGGCCTGTCTTCGGCGTGCCTGTAAATAGTGGCCGAAGCCGCGTTTATCCATAATGGGGGAGGGGACTTTAGCATAGCAAGGGCCTTGCCCAAAACTTTTGTGGCGTTTATCCTCGAGCTAAGTATTTCTTGTTTGTTCTTTTCGTTATACCTGCAATTCACGCTTTTGCCGCTCAGGTTTATCAATACCTCGCTGCCTTCAAGCTCATTTACCCAGGCACCTGTAGTTTGCCCGTCCCAATGCACATATTTTACCTTGCCCAATGTGCTGTTTTTGCTACGGGTAAGGACGATAACTTCGTCGCCCTTACCTGTAAAATGCCCGGCTAATAGCTGCCCTATAAAGCCCGATCCACCTGCTAAAATTATTTTTGCCATGGTTATATCCTTACAATGTTTTCTTTTTTAGCGCGGTTACGCAACTTGAAGAATACTACCAGGTTAAATGCATAGCACCCAGTATGAGTATTATCCAGCCTATTTTAAAGCTCAATACCTCTAATACCACCTGCAGGTTGGGTATGGTGCCGGTTTCCTTCAGGGCCAAACTCATATAGCCCACATTAACCAGGTAAAAGCCTACTATTAAAAGTTTATTTACAGAGTCGGCCAGCTCATTATTGCCGTGGAAAATATCGATCAAAAATACCCGGCCGTTTTTAAATAAAACCTTTGCAACCCAAACAGTTAAAGCAATGCTTATTATAACGTAAAAAGCATAGGTTAAAATAAAGTAGTTCATGATGTTGTTTGTTTTTATATGTGTTAATAATTATTGAATTTTCAGTAATAAATGAAATTTTAAGACAAAAAAAAGGTCACTTTAATATTTTAAATATCGAACCAAAAAACCAGTTCTCTTCGGCCTTTAGCATGGTTTCCAGTGTTTTGTTAACATTGTTTGCCAGCTTGTTTATGTTAGTTACCGATGTTTTAAAGGTTTTAAATGCAGGGTCCTTCGCATCGCCTTTAACTTCCGAAAGTTGGTTCAGTATTTTTATTACCGGGTCAAGCTCCCTTTTTTTGCGTTCTTTTGCCACCTGCCTTGCAATTATCCAGGTATCTTTTTCAGCATAAAAATATTCCTTCCTTTCGCCTGTTTTGTGCTGTTTTTCAACAAGGCCCCAATCTATCAGGTCGCGCACGGTCATATTCGCGTTGCCGCGCGATATGCGTAGCTCGGCCATTATGTCTTCAGTAGTTAACGGCTCGGGCGAAATTAGCAGCAGGGCATGTACCTGCGCCATGGTGCGGTTAATACCCCATTCAGAGCCCAGCTTTCCCCACGCTTCAATAAACTTTTCTTTTGCTTCGGCTAATTCCATGCACAAAGGTAAACAAGTTTTCAAACTTTCAAAACTTTTTGAAAGTTTATTTTATCGAATTGTATTTTCCTTCCTTGTAATCCTTCATGTATGCCTGGTAATCGAGTTTAACCTGCCTGGCGTATTTTATGGCATAGTTTAATATGCCCTTGTGCCAGCCGGTATTTTGGCCAAAGGCTATAAGTTCATCGGCAATGGCCGAACCCTGCCTGCCACTGCTGCGCAATTGTGCCGATGCTGTGAGCATGGCCATATCATGAATTACCTGGTTAATATAGCTTTGGCGGTCTTTTATCAGTTCAAAGTTTATTCTGTCCTCGGTAGGTTGCATCTCCTGCAAAATATAGGGGTCGCCGTTAAAAACAGTACTACCCAATAAAGCAACCGAAACATTCTGCATGCGTTGTTTTACAGCCATCACGCGATCGGCCTCGGTATCCCATTGCGGTTGTTTTATTTTTACATAAGGTTTTAATGATGAGGCCCTTGCCTGTTTCATATCAAGCAATAGGTATTTGTTTTTGGTATTCAGGCTCTTCAACAGGAACAGGTACCGCTTTACCCCAACGCTGCCCGTACCGGCAAGCCTGAAAACACTATCCATCACCTCAAAGTTATGTGAGTCATGTTCACTGGTTTTTATCCATTCATTAATATGCTTTGCCAGTTGTTTTTTAAGCGATTTATCCAGTTCAAAATGTTTTTCGTGGTCTATCGAAAGCGCCGGTCCTTTCTTTTTAACTATGGTGAGCTTTTTTAGCAGCTCTTTTTGTTTGCGCTTTTCAACAGCGGTTAAAAAGGTGCATACAATGCCCTTGGCTATGCGCGGGTCGAGCCCGAGGGCTTTGCCTTTTATAAGTGTTGCCGAATAATTCTTTAAAAACAGATCGGCCATGTTTACAGCTACCTCTTCATTCAGCTTCAGGTTTTCAAAGGCTACAAAAATGCTGGTTACCATGCGTACCAACTCCCAGGCAGCAGGCCCAAGTATGCCTTCATCAAAATCATTCAGGTCGAAGTACACCAGGCGGTTATCGGCTTTGTAGCTGCCAAAATTTTCAATATGCAGGTCGCCGCACAGCCAGGCTACCGGCGATGGAGGCAGGGGCTTAGCTACAGCAAGATCCTCATAAAATAAATGGCAGGTGCCACGGTAAAAGGCAAATATGTTTTGGGCCATCAGCTCATATTTAAGCTTTACCATGTTTGGCAGCAGCGCTGCATTAAAGGTGGTGATGCGTTGGTGTATATCGGGCATTTTTTTAAGAATAGATACAGTAATGATCGGGAATTGTGTTTAAAATCATGCCATTATATTAAATATTAATTATATATCATTTTCCACAATGTTTTGCGTTCTATACTTACATTTACGACATATTACAATATTTTTCCACAGTCATACCACAGCACAATATAGCTGCGTTAAAAAGGTGTTTATCCACATTTGTGAATTACTAATGTGAATTGCATTTTTAGGTAATGCCTATTTTAGCAACCTGTAAGTACGTGCCCTATGATCAAATACAAATACCTCGCATTTATATCGCCCCTGTTCTTTACTTTATTGGCCAATGCCCAGCAGGACCCTTCGTTTTGGGTGAACAAAACCTATCGTACAGCAACCACATTGCTTAATAACGGGCAGTACGTTGCCGCAGCCGAGCAATTCAGGCTGGTTGAGAACGCTAAGGTGAAGCCCGCTACACAGGCACAGTTTGAATCAGAGGTATCGTTACTAAAAGAGAACGCCCAGTATTACGAGGCCATGTGCGCGCTGAATTTGGGTAATGATGATGCCGAGAGCATGTTCCTTCGGTTTATTAAGGATCACCCCGAAAACCCGCTGGCCAAGCTGGCATATTTCCAGATAGGTAAATCATATTTTAAACAGCAGAAATATACCGACGCCCTCCGCTGGTTTGATAAGGTAGATGCAGGCGACCTGGGCGGCAGTGAAAATGTTGAATATAAATACCGCAAGGGCTATGCTTACTTTGCTATAAACGATTATAAGAACGCCCAGTTACTTTTTGCCGAGGTGAAAGTAAAGCACTCGCCCTACACCGAGGACGCTACGTATTATTTTGCCTACATAGCTTATTTAAACAAGGATTATCATTTAGCGCTGGTGAATTTTGAGCGACTGAAAAATTCAAAGAAATACGAGGACAGCTACCCATATTATATAACCGCGGTTTATTTTTTGGATAAACGCTATGATGATGTACTGGCCTATGCCATACCCATTATTAACAGCACCCACCAGCAGCATGAAACGGAAATGCTGCGCATTATTGGCGCGTCGTATTTTGCCAAGGGCGATTATGATAACGCTGTGAAGTATTACAGCCGTTTCCAGGAAGAGGACCAGGGCAAAACGCAGAACACCCAGGATAGCTACGAAATAGGTTATACTTATTATAAAGTAGGCAACAACGGCAAAGCCGCCACCGAACTTGAAAAGCTGGTGGAGGGTACGGATATATACAGCCAGTATGGTAATTATACTTTGGGCGATGTATTCCTGAAAATGAACAATAAACAGAGCGCCCGAAATGCTTACCAGGTGGCATCTAAATTAGGCTTTGATGTGAAAATGCAGGAGGACGCGCTGTATGAATATGCCAAATTATCATACGAGCTTGATTTTAACTCGGCAGCGCTGAATGCTACGCGATTGTATTTAAAAAACTATCCACGATCGGGCAGGAAAGAAGAAGTGCAGATATTGCTGGGCGAGGAACTGCTGAATTCACATAACTATAAAGAAGCGGTTGATATTTTGGAGCCGATACCAAATAAATCGCAAAGCGCCCGTATAGCTTACCAAAAGGTTACCTATTACCGTGGATTGGAATTTTATAACGAACGCGCGTTTGAGAATGCCATCGGTATCTTCCTTCGCTCGTTAAAGTATCCTGAAGACAGCAAGATCACGGCTTTAACCACTTATTGGATGGCCGAGTCGATGTACGAGGTAAGGAAATATGATGAGTCGGTTGAGAATTTCCAGAAGTTTTTGGATATGCCCGAAGCGCGCCAAACTGATGTTGCCAACTACGCCAACTATGCGCTGGCTTACGCGGCTTTCGGTGGTGAAAAATACCGCACGGCTGCTACTTACTTTGAAAAATTCCTGAATGGTGATGAAAAAGATAAGGCAACTGTTAACGATGCCATAACCCGCCTGGGCGATAGCTACTTTGTGCTGAAAAGCTACAGTAAGGCGCTTGAAAATTATGATCGTATCGCAGCACAGCATGGCCCCGGCGAAGATTATGCCATGTTCCAACGCGGTATGATACAAGGCTTGCAGGGTTCGCAGGATGCCAAGATAAGCACCATGACCAACTTGCTGAACACCTTCCCAAATTCAGATTATGCTGATGATGCTTCATTCGAGATAGCTTACGCCTACTTTTTGAAAGGCGACGGCCCGACCGCCAAAACCGATCTGCAGGCCATGATAGATAAATATCCGCATAGCAGCTACGTGCCGCGCGCGCTGGCTACCATCGGCCTGATAGATTATAACGCTGGTAACGATGATGTGGCTATTGAATCGTTCAAAAAAGTGGTACAGGATTACCCGTCGACCGATGAGGCCAAGCAATCGCTTAAACAAATTGAAAAAATATATACCGATAAAGGCGATGCGCAAACATTTATTACTTACGCTTCAACAACACCAATCGCCAATTACACCACTGCCGATCAGGAAGGCATAATGTACACTGCTGCCAATAACCTGTACCTGCGCGGCGACTGGCAGGGCACGGTAGGGGCGGTCAACGCTTATTTTGATAAGTTCCCAACCAAACCTATTTACGATAAGCAATCAAGGTTTATACGTGCCGAGAGTTTGGTTAACCTGGGCAAACCAAATGACGCGGTAGCTGATTATAACGTGATACTGAACGACTGGACCAGCGATTACACGGAAAAATCGCTCATCAGCATGTCGAAACTTTACATCGCCCAAAAGAAATATAACGACGCGGTTGTGTTTTTAAAGAAACTGGAGATCAACTCGGAATACAAGGCCGATTATACCTTCGCCGTAAATAACCTGTTATTGTGCTACGCGCAAATGGGCGCGGCAGATGATGCGCTGAAATATGCCAAGCTGGTTAGGGCAAATGAAAAAACATCGCAGGAAGATAAGTTCAAAACCGGCTTGTATGCGGGTAAGGCCTATCTTACCAAAGGTGATACCACTGCCGCTGTTAACGAGTTTGACTATACGGTAAGCAATACCAAAACCATTGCCGCTGCCGAAGCCAAATACAATATTGCTAACATCCAATACCTGCAGCATAAATACAAAGCATCGCAAAAAACATGTTTCGACCTGGCTAAAGAGCTGCCGAACTATGATTACTGGATTGCCAAAACCTACATTTTATTAGCCGATGATTATGTGGCGCTGAAAGATAACTTCCAGGCTAAGGCTACACTGCAAAGTATACTTGATAATTATAAAGGCAACGATGATATATTAGCCACCGCCCAGCAAAAGCTAAACCGGCTAACCGGCAAGAATGACGCGCCGCCGGTACAACAAACACAACCCGACACCGCGCAAAACGCGCAGCCGGACAGTACGAAAGCTAAACCTGCAGGCAATGGTAATTAACAGGATGAGGAATAATAAAACAAGACAAGCAATGAAACTACGCTATATATATACGCTGCTTACCTTACTAACTATACTATACTTTGTACCTGCTAATGCGCAAACAAAGAAAAAAACCACCAAAAAACCGGCTGCGAAAACCGTAACAAAAAAGCCTGCCAAAGCACCGGCCAAAAAAACTGATGCGAAAAACTTAGGCGACGCGGCCGCAAAAACAACACCTGCTGCCGCTACTGATACAGGGAAAAACCAAAACGCGCTTACAGAGCAAATAGTAATTACTACAGCTTATAAGCCTTTGCTGGCCGACGCGGTAAAAATTCGCCGTAACCCCGACCTGGAAGATGTAACCCCTTACAAAGCACCACTAAGCTACAAGCCGTACGATCTGCGCCTGGAACAAAACAGCGATATACGCCAGCTGGAAGCTATGAAAATGCCGTTGGAACGTGATTCCATCCCGCAAAATAATTATGCCGAAGTAGGGCTTGGCAATTTTAAAACCACTTATGGCGAAGCCTATTTTAACACAGGCCCCGACCAGGGTTTGCAGGCAGGCGGTTTTGTAAAACATTTTTCACAGGATGGCAATATTTATAAGCAGGATCAAAGCCGTAACGAGGTAAACGTATTTGGCAAAAGCGTGGGCGCCCAAAACGACCTGAATGGCTTTATCGACTATAAATACAATACCAATTACTTTTACGGCTTTAACCAGAGCGACCCCACAACCGCTGTAGAGCCTGCAAAACAACATTTCAGCATTTTAAGTGCCGAAGGTAATTTGGCTAAAAATTATGCCGACGTACCCAATGATTTTACCTATGCCCTTAAACTGAAGGGCTATATTTATAGCGATGCCTTCCAGGCGAAGGAAAGCAACTTGGTATTGTCGGGTTTTTTGAACGAAACAGTTAACCAGTTTTATGCGGGTGTGGCCGGCTCGCTTGATCTGAGTACACAACAGGATAGCCTTTACAATTATAACAACAGCCTGTTACGGCTTAACCCTTATATAAAATTCCAGGGCACCAATTATAAAGTTGACGCGGGTATCAATATAGTGGACCAGTTCGGCTTTAGCAGCGCGTTTTACATATTCCCGGCTGTGAACCTGGAGTTGCAGGTGATACCTAAATATGTGCGCTTGTTTGCCGAGGCCAAAGGCGATGTTAACAGGTCGTCGATAATGGATTTTACCACCATCAATCCGTTTATGGGGCCCAATATCGCCATAAAAAATTCGGTCGACCAATTGGACATCAGCGCGGGTTTGGAAGGTACCGTAGCACCGGGTGTTGGGTTTAAAGCATTTGTTTTCCGCAACAGCTTAAAAAATATGCCGCTCATCGTAAGTAATTTTGGCCCGGCGGGTAATACGTTTGCCGTGGTGTATGATAATGGCAAATCGCGGGTTAATGGTTTAACAGGTGAAATTGATGCCAAGGCTACCGATGATATAGATATTTTCGGACGTGTTGAATTTAAGGATTATCAACTGGCCGAACAGGCACAGCCATGGAACCTGCCTAAGTTTAAATTAACCGCCGGCGCCGCCATCCACATTAATAATAAGGTGGATATTACCGGTTCATTATTGTTCCGCGGCAATACGCAGGATATAACTTATACCGAGGCCTTAAACCCAACGGTAAAAGCTACACCAACCAGCATCAGTTCATTTGCCGATCTTAGCGGTGGCGTTACCTATAAGGCAACCAATAAAATATCGGTATTTGTAAAGGTTAATAATATTTTAGATTCTACAAATCAAACATGGCTGTATTACCCCGACTACGGTTTTAATATATTTGGCGGCGTTGGTTTTGCTTTTTAAGTTTGTAATTTTTGTAATAAAGTTTACTTTTAGCCTGTGGATATAGCCTATTATTTAAGTGAATTACTGGAACAGCTTGGCGAAGTGAGTGTGCCCGGCCTCGGCAGTTTTACGCGTGTAAAGGTTGATGGTTATTATAACAATGATGAAGGTCGTTTTTATCCCCCCACAAGCAAGTTAGCGTTTGAACAGCAGTATGTTGATAATGATGTGCTAACGCAGTATATCGGCGTTAAAAAGCGTATATCTCTGGCATCATCAAAATACTTTACCGAAAAATACATATCCGGGCTAAAGCAGGAGGTAATAAGCAGGGAAATCCCCTTTGCCGAACTAGGCTCGCTTTATTCCGATAATGGCCGCATCCTGTTCAGGGCCGCCCAATCATTGCCCGACCCGGAATTTTATGGGTATCCAACCATCAGCCTGGATAAAAAAAGCGCCCCGCCTGCCTATCATTATGAAGAACCGGTTGCTGAACCTGTAGCAGCACCCGAACCGGAGCCGCTTGAAGAAGAATTGCCGGCCCCGGTAGTTGAGCCATTTACCGAAGACGACCATTTGAATGAGCCGGTAGCATCGGCAGAACCCGAAGTAAAATATGGACTGGTAGTGGCAGCGCCTGAAAGCCACGAACATACAACAACTGACGAGTCTGAACAGCTCGAAACGATTGAAAAACATAACGACTTTTTTAAACCACAGCCCGAAGTAATTATACTACAGCCTGAAGAAGCCGACGACTTTATTTTTCATAGTGTTGCCAACAAGGAGCCTGAAAATGAAGAAGAGGTTGAGGATGAACCGCGCCGCGGCTATAAATGGTTATGGATAAGCTTAATTATACTGGTAGTAGCCGGTGGGGGAGTGTATGGCTGGTTTTATTACCAGCAACAACAGGCCACACCAGTAAAGAAGGTGAAAGCGACACCTGCAGCGGCCCCAAAAGATACTACCGATAGCGTTTCAAATATACCTGCTGCGAAAGATACAACCGCTGCCGCTGGCGCCGCGAAGGTATCGCCTGTACAAAATGCCCCGGCATCAACAATTGACAGCACAAAAAGGCGTTATGAAGTAATAGGAGCTGAAACAGCTACCCTTACAGAAGCAAATAAGGTGATAGAGAATTTTAAAAGCATAGCGTTAACAGCCCATATTGTTAACGATGCGCCCGGAAGAAGAAAAAAAATATCACTTGGCACTTATTCTACTAAAGCTGAAGCAATATCAGCTGTAAACGACTTGATAAAAACAAGAAAAGTTAAAGACCCTTGGACATTGACTATTAATCCTAAAAAATGAGTTTATTATTACAGGTAACAGATACCGCGCAAAAAATAGCTGACACAGTTAAAAACCTTTCACAAACCACGGCCGCGCCCGGCGATACCCTTCGTTTCGGCGATCTGCTGGTTAAGGGTGGGGTGATCATGATACCTATCGGGCTTTTAGCCGTTTTAGGGCTGGTTATATTTTTCGAACGTTATTTCACCATCCGTAAAGCATCAAAAAATGAGTCGAACCTGCTGATACAGGTGCGCTCAAGTATCCATACCGGTAACCTGGAATCGGCCATAGCTATTTGCCGCAACAATAATTCGCCGCTGGGGCGTATGCTGCAAAAAGGTTTGTTGAGGATAGGCAGGCCTATAAAAGACATTGAGGGCGCCATTGAGAACATTGGCAAGCTTGAAGTGGCCAAACTGGAAAAGAACATAAATATTTTAGGTATTATAGCCGGTGTAGCGCCCATGTTTGGTTTCTTAGGAACCATTTATGGTGTAATTAAGATATTTTATGACATTGCCCAATCAGGTAACCTAAGCATAGGCGTAATATCGGGTGGTTTGTATGTAAAGATGGTGACGGCTGCAGCGGGGCTGTTTGTAGGTATGGTGGCTTACATTTGCTACCATATTTTAAATATGATGGTTGATAAAGTGATACTAACACTTGAAACCGAAGCCATTGAATTTATTGACCTGTTAGAGGAGCCAAGTAAATGAATTTAAGAAACAGAAAAAACAGGATAGCGGCAGAAGTGCAGACATCGGCGATGAACGATATTATGTTCTTCCTGCTTTTGTTTTTCCTTATCGCCTCAACCATAACCAACCCGAACGTTATTAAGCTGGCGCTGCCGAAATCATCAACCAGCTTATCGGTGACTAAAAAAACCGTCAACGTTTCAGTAACCAAGGATCTGAAATATTACGTTGATAAAAAGGTGGTACCTGTAGCCGACCTGCAAACCGCGATAGCGGCTTATAAAACACTGGCAACCGAAGTTACAATAGTTTTGTATGCCGATAAAACCGTGGCCATACAGGATGTGGTGGTAGTAATGGATGCCGCGCAAAAATTAAATATGAAACTGGTACTGGCAACGGAACCGAAGTAAGAAAATAGAAGCAAGAATCAAGATGCAAGAGTCAAGAAAACTAAATTTTTTGTCTTGATTCTTGGATATTGATTCCTGATTCTCAAGACAAAATGGATTACAGAGAAGAAAATAACTATCCAAAGGCGTTTTTGGCTACAGGTATAATACTTGCGGCAGTTATGCTTTTGTGTTATTTTATCGTGTTCGTGAGCCCGCCGAAAATCATTGAAGGCACCGGCGGTATAATGGTTAATTATGGCACTACCGATGCAGGCATGGGCGATGATTATACCAGCACCGAACAGCCTTCCGTATCGCCTCATGCTAATCATACCGCGCCAAACAAAGTAACCCCCGCGCCGCCAACCGAACAAAAAACGCAGGTGGATAACAGCGATAAAAAGATCGTGACGCAAAATAACGAGGACGCGCCCGCTGTGACGACTAACAGCAAGAAATCCAGTCCCAACGTAGCTACAGAAGCAAAAAAGGCTGTAACAAAGCCGGTTGTTAACCAAAACGCGCTATACAAAGGCAGTAAGCCCAGCACCGGCACCGGTGGTGGTGATGGCACCACCAATACACCGGGCAACCAGGGCAAGCCTAATGGTAGTACATTAACCAATAATTATAACGGAACAGGGTCGGGTAACGGGGGGACAGGTATCGCCAACCGCAGCTTTGTTTCGCCGCCAGCTAAACCGCAAGCACATAATGTATCAGGTATTATATTCATTGATTTTGATGTAGATAAAGACGGTAATATTTCCAATATCGGATCGGGCAGGGGAACAACTATAGGTGATTACAACCTTATTAATAAATGCATCAATGCTGTTAAAAACTCCAGGGTATCATCAGATGACAGCGCACCCGATAGCCAACACGGGCGGGTGAAATTCGTTTTCAACCTGAATTAATTTCCGCCCGGATTTCTGCATTTCAATCTCTTTATAGCAATATTTTCTTCGCTATATTTCTCCTCTATATTCAAATCCATTAACTTTAATTTATGGAACAATATGATGCACGTGTAGATGCCTATATCGAAAAGTCGGCGGCATTTGCAAAACCAATTTTAAATCATGTAAGGCAGGTTGTTCATGCCGCCTCGCCGTTAATTACCGAAAACATAAAATGGGGGATGCCTTTTTATGAATATAAGGGTCCTGTTTGTATGATGGCGGCGTTTAAACAACATTGCGGCTTTGGGTTCTGGAAGCCGAGCAGGCTTAATGACCCTAAACATTTGCTTACACCCGGCGAAGAAGCCTCGGCAGGTAGTTTCGGCCGTATCACAAGCATTGGCGATCTGCCCGGCGATGAGGAACTGAAGGGATTTGTACTGCAATTAATGAAACTGAATGAAAGCGGGGTGAAAGAATCTGTAGCTAAAAAGACCCCAACCGAAAAGAAGGAACTGGTTACTCCTGATGATTTTGTGGCTATACTCAACCAAAACCCCAAAGCAAAGGAAGTATTCGAAAAGTTCAGCTACTCTCACAAAAAAGAATATCTTGAATGGATAACCGAAGCCAAAACCGATGCCACCCGCCAAAAGCGCATGTCCCAGGCCATTGAAATGATGGAAGAAGGGAAATCAAAAAATTGGAAGTATAAGTAAGCCCTTAAATAAAATAAAAGATATGTCATTGCGAGAAGCTGGCGGAGGATGGAGTGTAGGTGCGACGAAGCAACCTCCTCGTTAACCAACAAGCAATTTATGAAGGAACATCAATATTCCGTCTATATCCTTTCAAATAAAGTCAATACCGTATTCTACATAGGTGTAACAAGTAATATTGAAGAACGTGCCTGGCAGCATAAACAAAAAGTTTATAAGGGCTTCACATCAAAATACGAATGCGATAAATTGGTATACTATGAAGAATTTCAATGGATACAAGATGCTATCGCCCGCGAAAAGCAATTGAAAGGCGGTTCGAGGCAAAAGAAAATAAATTTAATTGTTAATGCTAATCCATCGTGGAGTGATTTAAGCACAGATTGGTATGTTTGATCGCATGGCGACGAGGTTGCTTCACTGCACTACCCATTTCACGGCCCTTGTTCGCAATGACATAGTTTTATAGTTTCCACTAAACTTAATAAACTTGCGCTCGTTTATAACGAGTGCTTAACATGGTTCTGCGATTGCATCGCACTATAATATCGCCCTCGAATTACCCCTGAAGTGATTTACCTTAAGCTCGAACATTTCGGCCATTTTACCGGCGCGCCATTTGGCTTCTTCTGCCTTTTCGCCCGTAAATAATTCATCAACCGTTTGGGTAAACAGCTTTATCCATTGGCTAAAATGCCGGTTATCAACCGGTAATTGCGCATGCGGAGGGAAGGGGCTGCCAAAATAAGTATGCTCGCCAAGTAGGGTGGTTTGCCAAAAAGCGTACATTTTTTCTAAATGCTCGGGCCAGCGGTCGCCAATACGCTCATTAAATATGGGCGCTAAAGTCTCATCGTTCCTTACTTTTGAGTAGAAAGTATCCACCAGTAATTTTACATCATCAATATCAAGCAACTGCTTTTCCATAACCTGATAAAATTAAGAGGTTTATTATGGAAAACTATAATACCACCGTCAAATAAAGAGGTACTATGATCCATGAACTATCAACCATGAACTAACCTAAAAATCCAGCGGCCCTAATCTCCGCATATTCTTCAATATCAAATATTGCCGGTGATGTACATAATTGCTTGGGTTAGTTGGCGACCATTTCAACGGATCAGGGAAAATAGAGGCTATGGCGGCAGCTTCGTGCTTGGTAAGGTCTTTGGCGTCCTTATGATAATAAGCTTGCGAGGCGGCTTCTACGCCGTATATACCGTCGCCCATTTCTATCTCATTAAGGTAAACCTCCATAATGCGCTTTTTGCTCCAGAATAATTCTATCAATACGGTAAAATAGGCCTCAATGCCTTTGCGCAGGTAAGTACGATCCGACCATAAGAAAACATTCTTGGCAGTTTGCTGGCTTATGGTACTGCCGCCTATCAGCTTATGGCTTTTGGCGTTTTTGTCAATAGCGGCTTCCATCGCCTTAAAATCAAAACCAAAATGATCAAGAAAGCGCTGGTCTTCGGCGGCTACCGCGGCACGTTTCATGGGGTCGGAAATATCATCAAAATCAACCCATTGTTTATCTATTTTCCAGTCCTTACCGTCGGCTTTACGTTCAAAGCCGCGCTGAATCATTAACCAGGTAACCGGCGGGTTTACAAAGCGGTACAGTATCACCCAAAAAATACTTATCCCAAAAAATAAAATGAATGTAAGCTTTAGTATGCGCAGGATTAGCCTGAATATCCAATGCCGGTGAATTTGTTTTGCGTTGCTAAAAGCCATTTATTGATGTCGGATTTCGGATGTCGAATTTCGGATTTATTTTTTGATTTTGACCAATAAAAAAAGGTGACCTGCCAAAGCAAATCACCTTTAAAATTATTTTTCCTTAAATCCGAAATCGAAATTATTCACATTCCGCTGTTTGTGGGGAATGACCCTAATCGAATCCAATAAAAAAGGTGATTAGCTTTCACTAATCACCTTTAAATTATTATTCCTTAAATCCGAAATCGAACATTCGAAATTCGAAATAAAATTACTCTGCTACTACTTCAAACGGAACTTTAACCTTCACTTCTTTGTGCAGGTTAATGTTTGCGGTGTATTCACCAACAAACTTAGGTTCGCTGTCAAAAGTAATGCGACGACGGTCAACATCAAAACCTTCTTTCTTCAAAGCATCAGCCACCTGTATGGTGTTAATGGCTCCGAATATTTTACCGGTTTCGCCTGCTTTAGCGCCAATGGTAAGTTTTACACCTTCCAAACGGGCAGCTATATCGTCGGCATCTTTACGTATTTTATCTTGTTTAAACTGGGCCTGTTTAAGGTTTTCAGCTAAAACTTTGCGGGCACTTTCAGTGGCCAGTATGGCGTAGCCTTTTGGTAAAAGGTAGTTACGGCCATAACCTGGTTTAACGCTTACTACATCGTCTTTATCACCCAGGTTTTTTACATCTTGTTTTAAAATAACTTCCATTTCTTAAATCTCCTATTATTTTAATGAATCTGTAACATAAGGTAATAAACCAATGTGGCGGGCACGTTTAACGGCCTGCGCTACTTTACGCTGGAATTTTAACGAAGTACCGGTTAAGCGGCGTGGTAATACTTTACCCTGGTCGTTAATAAACTTTAATAAAAAGTTTGCGTCTTTGTAATCGATATACTTAATACCATTCTTTTTAAAACGGCAGTATTTTTTACGGTTATCCTCTACTTTAGGGGCCGTAACGTATTTAATTTGTTCGTTTGCCATTAGTTTGCTGCCTCCTCTGTTTTAGCTGCAGGTTTTTTGTTAAAAGCACCGCTGCGTTTTTTGTCATTGTAAGCAATGGCATGTTTGTCCAAAGCAATGGTCAGGAAACGCAAAACACGCTCATCGCGCCTTAACTCTACCTCCAATTTGTTAATTAAATCACCTGGAGCCTTAAATTCAGTTAAGTGATAGTACCCTGTTGTTTTCTTTTGAATAGGGTACGCTAATTTTCTCAAACCCCAATTATCCTCCTGGACAATTTCGGCTCCGCCATCAGTTAAAACTTTGCTGTATTTGGCAATAGCCTCTTTAGCAGTTTCTTCTGAAAGCAACGGGGTTAGAACGATCACGATTTCGTACTGTTGCATTATTATTTGATTTTTAATTATTTACCCGCTATTACGGGGCTGCAAATGTAGTAAGAAATATTTGAATATCAAAAGTCCAAAAGCATTAAAAAACCAATTTTAGGCCTGCCCCAAACATTACAAACAATTAACCCTTTTATGCCTTATCTTTATTAACCACATCACAAAACCAATGGCAGCAGAAAAGGACACCGATAAAATCATAAAAAAGGAATTAACATACATCCAAAAAGTATGGCACACCGTAGCTATTGTGGCCTTGCTGGTTGGGGTTATTTTAGTTGCACGGGTTGCTTTTAATGTACTGCTCATGATGCTGGCAGGTTCATTAATTGCGGTTTATTTTCACGGGTTTGGCGATATTATACAGCGCCGTACACGCTGGAGCCGCACATGGGCCATGACAGCTTCTCTTATTATTTCCTTCCTGGTTTTGGGAGGATTGCTATGGTTTATGGGTGCCAAAATACAAGTACAGATAGCACAGCTTAGTAGCACCCTGCCCCACACGGTAAGCACCTTTAAAGCTAAATTAGGTGAAACACCCGTTGGGCAAAAAATATTGGAAAGTGTTTCGGGTGGTAACTCCGATAGCCTGATGACCACCGTGCAAACCTTTTTAGGCACCAGTTTTGGCGTGTTGGGCGATATTTATATCATACTATTGCTGGGCGTATTTTTTACCGCCAGTCCGTCTATATATAAAAAAGGCATATTGCTGCTGGTACCGAAGCCTAAAAAGGAACTGGGCGAGCATATAATGGATCGTATAAGCATATCCCTTAAAGGCTGGCTAAAGGGCATGATGGTATCCATCGTACTCATAACTGTCTTAATATCGGTAGCGCTTACTATAATTGGCATCCCCATGACCATGGTGCTGGGCCTGATAACCGGTATATTGGAACTGGTGCCCAATTTAGGCTCGTTACTGGCCATGATACCTGGCGTTTTACTGGCGCTAACCATCAGTACCAATACCGCCATAGTTGTGGCGCTGGTTTACATTGTATCACAAACCATCACAGCCAATATTGTAACGCCGCTTATCCAAAAAAAGATAATTAATCTGCCGCCTGCATTAACCCTGGTTAGCCAGTTAATTATGGGGACATTGTCCGGAGCATTGGGCATAATTTTAGCCGTTCCGCTGCTGGCTATAATTATTATTTTGATTGATGAATTGTATGTGAAGAAAATAAATTAAATGATAAATTGCGCCCGGTTTAATCCTAAAAAATTATAAACGATCATGTTTTTTATTGAAGACGACACACTAATTGAAAATGAAGTAATTAAGGCATCATTACCGGGTGATGATGATGACATTGAGGATGATGAAGACTCCGACAACGAAGGCTGGGACGACATTGAGGACGAGGATTTCGACGACCTGCTGAACGACAAGAACGACCAGCATGAGATCGACCTTGAAGACGACGAACTCGACCCGGATGATGACGATCATTTCCCGGATGATGATTTTTAAAAAATAGAATCAAGAATCAAGAGCCAAGAATCAAGAATTAAAATAAGCGGTAAATTTTAAGCCCTATGTCTTGACTCTTGCATCTTGATTCTTGCCTCTAAACTCCAACTTTTCCACAATCCCCAAACCCTATTTCATCATCCGCAAATTCTCATTATATTAGCACTTGTGGAGAATTTTATTGTATCGGCACGCAAATACCGCCCGGCTACTTTTGAAAGTGTTGTAGGTCAGCAGCATATAACTAATACGTTAAAAAACGCTATTAAAAATAATCAGCTGGCGCAGGCGTTTTTATTCTGCGGCCCGCGTGGTGTGGGCAAAACCACCTGCGCGCGCATACTGGCCAAAACCATAAACTGCACCAATTTACAGCCCAATGGTGAGGCCTGCGGAACCTGCGATTCATGCCGCTCGTTCCTCAACGGTAACTCGTTCAACGTACATGAACTGGATGCCGCCTCCAACAACTCGGTCGATGATATACGCAGCCTGATAGAACAGGTGCGCATACCACCGCAGGCTGTGCGCTATAAGGTGTATATTATTGATGAGGTGCACATGCTGTCGCAGGCCGCTTTCAACGCGTTCCTGAAAACGCTGGAAGAACCGCCGCATTATGCCATATTTATTTTGGCTACTACCGAAAAACACAAGATACTGCCCACCATACTTTCCCGTTGCCAGATATTCGACTTTAACCGGATAAGGGTAGAGGATATGGCCAATCATTTGGCATCGATAGCAAAAAAAGAAAACATAAGCTATGAACCCGATGGCCTGCACATCATTGCCCAAAAGGCCGATGGCGGTTTAAGGGATGCGTTGAGCATGTTCGACCAAATAGTAAGCTTTTCGGGCGGCAATGTGACGTACCGTTCGGTTATCGATAACCTGAACATCCTTGATTACGATTACTATTTTAATATAACCGATAGCCTATTAAACGAGAACAGCGCCAATACGCTGCTGCTGTTTGATGAGATATTAACCAAAGGCTTTGATGGCGCGCATTTCATAACGGGCCTGTCTGAACATTTCCGCAACCTTTTGGTGGGCAAGGATACATCAACCTTAAAGCTTTTAGAAGTTAGCGATGGTATAAAAACCAAGTACCTACAGCAATCGCAGGCATCAACGGTTTCGTTCCTGCTTTCGGCCATGAACATTGCTAACCAATGCGATCTTAATTACAAGCTAAGCAAAAACCAGCGCTTGCAGGTGGAGCTGGCACTGCTCAAGATGTGCCACCTCACATCGGCCTTTAACCTGGCTGCCGCGCCGCTAAATACAATGCCATCAACCGATGGGCAATTAAAAAAAAAACCTGATACCCCAGCAGTAGCGCCACAACAGGCGCCTGATCCTGCGCCTGTTTTAAGTGAGCCACCTACAAATTATACCACTGCAAAAGCACAGGTAAACAAGCCCGAGCCTGTTGTAAAGGAAGCGCTTGTAGCCGAAAAGCCCAAAGTGTTCATCCCTAATGTACATTCGGCGGGCACATCGGTAAAAATACCATCGCTTAAAGAATTAGGTAAACAGGGCGATGTACTGGTTGATGAGGAAGAGGACCCTTACCTGAAAGGCGAAGATCGCGAGGATTTTACCATGGACAGCTTTTTAAAACACTGGAATGAATACGCCGCCAAAGTAAAAGCCGACGGCAAACACAACCTGCTGAGTATTTTTAATGCCAATGCGCCCACCATGCTAAAGCCGTATGAATTTGAAATAATAGTAGGTAACAAGGTGCAGGAAAACCTGTTCAGGAACGAGCGGCCCTATGTGCTTAACTTTTTGCGCAGTACGTTAAAGAATTTCAGCATTGAACTGAACGCGAGGATAGATGAGCAAACGGTTGTTAAGCGCCCATACACAAACCAGGAAAAATACCAGCACATGGCAGCAAAAAACCCGGCATTGGCCGAGCTTAAAAAGCGGTTTAACCTTGATTTTGATTAAGGGCTGTTCAGAGATTTTTGTATCCTTTTAATAACAGCATACGTTATACAGTATGAGCACTTTAACTAACAGTTTTAGGCTGATTATACCGGGGATTTAAAATAATTATATACTTTTATAGTACTTTTTTAAACAGAAGGCGATTTGATGAGAAAATATTTACTGCAATTGATTTGCTTGGCTATAATAAGCACAACCATATATTCATGTAAATTAGATCCTGCAATTTTGCCCGGCCAGTCCGGCTATGTTTACACCACGCCGCCGACAACCGGAACAGGTACTGATCCCGGTACAATATCTCCGTATGACGACGCGGCGTTAACCGGCACCTGGAAAGTTATTACAACCACTGATATTGACTATGTTGATGGCGTTGCTCAAATAATTGAGCCACCTATTACCTTATTTACGGATGCACAACTTGACGACGCCGCAAAAACGGCTGTTTTTTTGGGTTCATTTGTAGTCGATGGAACCCAAACATATGTAGTATCAAAAACAAGCACCGGTGCATTATATATCCAGTTATCAGCCGATCCCTTTGAAAGAAGCAGCAACGGGCCCGTACAAATTCAAACCCTTACAGCTACCACCATGACCTGGCTCGCTCTCGACCCATTGATAATAACCACCCAGGGCCACAAACATCAAAAAGCATGGCAAATTACCTTTACTAAAGAATAATTCCTTCTGATAAAATAAAAAAACAATAAATCACGTCATTGCGAGGTACGAAGCAATCTCTGTAAATTGATAGGTAATAAGCAATGTTTCAGGTTTGCATAGTTCGACAGAGATTGCTTCGTCGTTCGCTCACACAGCCCTGCTCATTCCTCGCAATGACGATTTTTTATTACGTCATTGTAATTACAAGGTTAGTTTATTGGTGATTTACTTCCTGTCGTTTTTGGGGTAGCCCTCTTCGTCCAGATCATCACGGTCGTCTTCGGGAGTATGCGCCAGGGCCTCATCCAGCGGATCAAGCTCGGTTATCTTTCCGTCGTCAATATGCATGGCCAACTGCTCTACATCTGTTTCCAGTGATTCATTAGGGATGTATTCATCCGATGTATCATAAGGATTAGCCTCATCATAAGTGGAGTTAATATCTTCTCCATTTTTCGCCGAAGTATTGTAAGGGTCAGGATGGTCGTAATCCGGGTCGTCCGAATTTACATCATATTCGTAGCTATTGGTATCGGCGTTATATTTCAATTGCTCATCGTCAATTGTTTCGCCTAATTCGTCCTTAAGGGTGCGGTCGCGGTCAACGCTATCATCTTCAGGTAGCGGATCATTATTATCATCTATCATGGGTTCTGTTTATATAGATAAAGTTACTAAAAGCTTGTCAATTTATTTAACAAACCCCTCATGATAATAAACTGCTTAATAAGTGATTTGTTTCCGGTATGATGTTTTACTGCCGATGGCAAATTTTACTCCAAGGCATATCTGGCTAAATTGGTCGTTTGCCTTGCCTGCATTAAAACCATCCAGTTCATCGCCCATTACAAAATTGTACTGGTAGGCCAGGTCTATTTTTACCGATGGCTCATCAAACTGGTTGTAGAATTTAAATTCGTACCCTATGCGTACAGGTATAAAAATTTCATTACTGTTATCTTCACCGGGGGTATAATAATTGGATATGTTTAATGATAGTCGGTTAGTAGTCAAATGGTTAACTACATAGCCTATGCCACTTGATATATATATGTTCTTCAAGCCGTTTTTAAAGGGGCTGTCCGAATAATCCATCAGCTCACCTGCCTGTACCTGTAACCTGAACGTAAACGCTGTAAAGCTATTAGAAAATACCCTGCTCGTAGGGTCACTAAGTTTACCACCTTCCAGCTTGCCTCCTTCTGCCTCCAGTATATAATTAAGGAAAGGGGTCTGGTTATAGTTAAGTGAAAAACGAACTGACGCGGTTTTAGTAATTGATTGCGCGTCGCCATAAACCTGGTTAACGGCTCCGGCAACACCTGCATCAAATTGCGAATAATTATAACCTATTTGTGCTTTTGAAACAAGCGATGTAAAACATATAATAGCGGTTAAAACTAAGGCCTTTAAGGTTAAATTTCTCATTATATATGTCAAGGTGTTACGGGTTATGATTTTATCGGCAAAGCCATAATTTTATAAAAATAGTATCAATCTTAAAATAAACAACAATAAACGTTAATTATTATACACCCGGGTTGTAATCTTAGTTTCATTTAGTTGTATTTAATTAAACAGGTAAAATCAATTTTATATATTTGGAGCCATATTAAAAGTAAAAACTAAGCGTCTAAATATGTCAAAAATCAAAGTAGAAAATCCGGTAGTTGAACTGGATGGCGACGAGATGACCCGCATCATCTGGAAATTTATAAAAGATAAACTGATAATCCCTTACCTCGACCTGGATATAAAATACTATGACCTGGGTTTGGAGTACCGCGACGAAACTAACGACCAGGTAACGGTTGATGCCGCTCATGCTATACTAAAATATGGTGTTGGTATTAAATGCGCCACTATTACACCCGATGAAGCCCGTGTGGAAGAATTTGGGTTGAAACAAATGTGGAAATCGCCAAACGGAACTATACGTAATATACTGGATGGTACTGTTTTCCGCGAGCCGATAGTAATGTCGAACGTACCGCGTTTAGTGCCAAACTGGACAGCACCTATCTGCATTGGCCGCCACGCTTTTGGTGACCAGTACCGCGCTACCGACTTTTTAACTAAAGGAAAAGGCAAGCTCACCATTAAATTCACCCCTGAAGATGGCAGCCCTGAGCAGTCATACGAAGTGTTTAACTTTAAGGGCGATGGCGTTGCTTTAGCAATGTATAATACCGATGAATCGATCAAAGGGTTTGCACGTGCCTGCTTTAACCAGGCCTTGATGAAGAAATGGCCTTTATACCTTTCAACCAAAAACACCATCCTTAAAAAATATGATGGCAGGTTTAAAGATATTTTCCAGGAGATATATGACAACGAATTTAAGCTGGAGTTTGAAGCCAACCAGTTAACCTATGAGCACCGTTTGATCGATGATATGGTTGCGTCGGCATTAAAATGGCATGGTAATTTTGTATGGGCCTGTAAAAATTACGACGGCGATGTACAATCAGACACCGTTGCACAGGGCTTTGGTTCATTAGGTTTAATGACATCAACCTTAGTTACACCAGATGGCACCGTAATGGAAGCAGAAGCGGCGCACGGCACTGTAACCCGCCACTACCGCGAGCACCAGGCAGGCAAACCAACATCAACCAACCCGATAGCTTCTATCTTCGCATGGACACGCGGTTTAGAATTCCGTGGTTTGTTGGATAACAACCAGGAGCTGATCAAATTCTGCAAAACTTTAGAAGAAGTTTGTATTGAAACGGTTGAAAGCGGCAAAATGACCAAGGATCTGGCCATCACCATAAAACCAAAAGTTGAACACGGTAAAGATTATCTGTACACCGAGGAGTTTTTGGCCGCAATTGATGAGAACCTGAAAGCTAAATTGGGTAAATAACTCAATACCCACTATGTCATTGCGAGGAGGTACGACGAAGCAACCTCATAGCTATGCATAGTCCACTATAAATAGTAATCACGATAAATATTAAGTCCGCATAAAACTATGCGGACTTTTTTATTGACCGTTAAACAGATTTAGCTATTTTTGAAAGCACAATTTACAACAACACGATACCACCATGTCAACATTATATCCCTTAAAATTCAAAACCATTTACAAAGACAAGATCTGGGGCGGGCAAAAGATAAAAACCTACCTGCATAAAGATTTTGGCAACCTGCCTAATTGCGGCGAAACCTGGGAAATTTCAGGGGTTAAATCTGATGTATCAGTGGTTGATAACGGGACGCTTGCAGGGGAGTCATTGGCTGACCTTTTGGAACAATACAAGGATGAATTAGTAGGAGAGAAGGTGTATAAGCATTTTGGCAATATCTTTCCCCTGCTGATAAAGTTTATCGATGCTAATGAGGACCTGTCTATCCAGGTTCACCCCGATGATAAACTGGCTAAGGAGCGCCACAATTCATTCGGCAAAACAGAGATGTGGTATGTTATCGAGGCCGATCCGGGTTCGACCTTAATTGCCGGTTTTAACAAGGAACTTACACAGAATGAATACCTCGAAAAATTCAACAGCGGTCATTTAACCGACATTTTGAACAAAGAAACTGTAAAAGCAGGCGACGTATTCTTTTTACCTGCCGGCCGTGTGCATACCATTGGCAAAGGCTTACTGATAGCCGAAATACAGCAAACATCAGACATTACCTACCGCATTTATGATTTTGATAGGGTAGACGATAAAGGCAATAAACGCGAACTGCATGTTGAAGAAGCTTTAGCCGCTATTGACTACAAGCATTACCCCGAATACAAAACTAAATACACGCCTGTAAAGGACGAAACCGTGCATTTGGTTAGCTGCCCATATTTCACCACCAACCTGCTCGATTTTAATACAAGTACTATAAAGGATTACTCAGCGCTGGATTCATTCGTGATACACGTTTGTTTGGAAGGTTCGTATGAAATAAAATACAACGGCGAAAGCTACCCCGTTAAAATGGGCGAATGTATTTTACTACCCAAAGTGATACACCATGTAGAGTTGTACACGGAAAGAGGGTTTAAGATATTGGAAAGTTATATAGAGTAATTCTTACTCCCCTCGCGTCATCGCGAGGAGGTACGACGAAGCAATCCCCGACTTGGCAGGCACCGCCCTAAATAGTTGGGGATTGCCACTCCGCTTGCCGGCGGATCGCAATGAAGTTTTGAGACTATTTTTTATAAACCCTCGCCCCAATAAATCCCCCAAAAAACATCTTCTCCTCAACAACCCTATACCCGCCATCTTCAAAGCATTTATCAATCCCCGGCAACCTCGATGCCTCTATTCCGCATACCATCCTGAAAAAAACAAACATACTGTTCAGCATCACCCATTGCCACCATTTACCCGTTAGCTGAAAATCACAATTGAGCCAAATTCCATCCTTCTTCAGCAAGCCGCTAATGCCGTTAAATACTTTATGCAAAGTTTCTTCTGTAAAATTGTCAAACAGGAAAGGGGTGATCACCACATCAAAATCGGAATGTAGGGAGACATTTTCTATAGCATCGTTAATAAAAGTAACCTTATTGCCGCCAATGTTTCTTTTTTGTGATAAGGCCATCATTGCAGGGGCTATCTCAACATAAGTAATAGATATACCGCCGGGATGTATGCGGGCTAATTCTTCCAGTATCCAACCTGTGCCGCCACCAACTATCAGCACATAGCTATTTGCAGGGATGTGCTGCAACAAATAAACCTGCGCGTTTACTAATGCC
>Ga0206874_1089_pt1 | contig 24488 bp, 20 predicted proteins | sample Alteio_BWOrgCont_12_FD_152629 | JGI IMG/M metagenome (GOLD analysis project Ga0206874, IMG submission 152629) | Enriched cells from forest soil in Barre Woods Harvard Forest LTER site, Petersham, Massachusetts, United States -... | ecosystem: Environmental > Terrestrial > Soil > Temperate forest >...
GATGAGTCACCTTTTCTTCCAACCGGCGCGATAAAATAAAACCATACATACGATTTCGCGAAGACGTGATTATTTTTCACGGTCAAAAATCGCCAAATCCTTGACTTCGCCTGCGAAATTGCGTAATTTGTTGCCGTATTCCGGTAAGCTGTTGTGTAAACAAACGCACCGGCGTCGGAAAAATACAAGAATATCCTATGAAAGGGACGGCAATCAATGCGTACTGTGATTCATTCTATACGTTCTGCAAAAAACGGTTGGGGAGCAACAATCGCAAGCATCATGCTTATTACCTGTTGCACCACTGCGGCGTTCAGTTCGGTGTTCATGCACAAACCGGTTTCGATGGGAAAGGATTACTATATCGTGTTCCCGCGGAACGGCGATTATTACGAAGATACGACGACCGCGGCGTTAATAAATTCACCCGTGAAGCAAACGCTTACGATTACACTCCCGGGTGCAGCGCACAAACAAATAACCCGGCAGTTAGTATCATCGGCAACAAGACTCCACACCCAGATTCCTCTGATATTTCACATCGAAAGTGCAAGCGAGACAGTTGATCAGGGCGGTGCAACACGCATTCAAGGGACGGCGCCATTTGATGTTATCGGGCAATATGGGCTTTCTCCCGATATTTCATCTACCTATACGGCGATTCCCGTTACCGGGTGGGGTACAGAATATTGGGTATTAGACGAAGAAGAAGGAATAAATCAGGGGTATGCACAATATCCGATGGTGTATTCCGTACCCAATATTACGATTATCGCGTCGCAGAATAATACGTCCGTCACTATCGTGCCAACCACAAAAACAGCGAAAGCCAAAGCGCCGAATGTTGCATTTAAAGTAACACTCAACGCGGGCGACGTTTACTATATTTCCGATGCGGCTGACCCGTCAAGTTCGGACCCAATTAGTGACGAAGATCCCTGCGAAGCGGATTTTACCGGAACGCATATTACCTCCAGTTCCCCGATTGGCGTGATAGTCGGGCAAAGCTGGTCAACCGTGCCGTGCGGGCAAGGCGGGGGCAATATGTGCGGCGACGCGTCACAGGAATGGCTGCCTCCCGTGTGCAATTGGGATTCGGTGTACGTGGTAACACCGGCGGCGCCCGGCGAAAACAACGGCGAAATCATGAAAATCCTCAGTGGTGCGAATGGCACCTCCCTTACAATTTGGGATCCCGTTTCCGGACCGCTCCAACAGGGAACGTTAAACGCCGGCGATTACTGGCCCTATAATACGCCGATTACAACCGCTCTGTTAATCAGTGCGAATGGTCCAATTCTGCCAGTCGAGATGCCGCTTACGTCATCATTATGCGAATCTGGCAGCGGTCCGCAAGGCTTTAACAACGCGATGGTTTTTCTGCCCGGCGTTCATCAATGGTCGGATTATACGGCATTCTCCACTGCCGACAGCGGCGTGAATAGCACCGCCAATATATTTTTCCGTGATTCGGATTATCATCTTTTGACGATTAACGGCATGCCGCTCAATCAGATATCGCCGGTATTTAATGAGATAGCAGAAGGCTATGGGTGGATTACGTCCCCGGTTTACGCGGACCGATATTACGAAATCACCGGCGACAGCGGAGCAACTGCGGGCGGTTCCATTTTTGGTGATGGAAGAGCAAAACCGTACGGCGGTCCAGTTGACGCGGGGAGCTTTGCGCATCCGATTGGCATAAACGCACTTCCCGGTTGTTTTGTGGATACGACAGTACCTGAATTAAATATTGCCTATATCTGCGACGCGTGGTCGGTAACCGCTTCCGATAACGACAGCGCGACAACGGGGATTTATGACGTTACACTCGCACAGAATTTTAAGCCGGATAGTTCATATAACGTTGAATTTTATCCCGCGCCGCCCAGTTTCGCCTATGGCGCGAATTCCGTTGGACCGTTTACGATAAACGTTACAAACCCTTTGCTTCCGGCAAAAGCCTCCCTCCACGTGCGGAATCAAATTGGAAACGAGTTCGATACCATTCTCATATTCAATCCGATAAAATTATCCATGAGTCCGGAGTTAAACATCGGCGAATATCCCAATTTAACAAGTAAAGATAGTTTCGTCGTTGTAACGAACTTAGACACTGTCAATCCCGTCGTTATTGCTTCGGTTGGATTGCACTTCAGCACACAATGGAAGATTACTGCGCCATTTCTCTCGTTCCCCGATACTCTGGCTCCAAGTGCCTCCGATACGATTTACCTGCAATACACGGCGTCGAACAATCCGCAATCGGTAATGGATTACGACACGGTGCTTGTAACGACGTGCAAGGAATTTCCGTATGCAACGTTGGTCGGCAGGAATAACCCTGCAGGCTTCACTGCAACGGACTACAACTTCGGCTGTTTGACGATTGACACACTTATGCATGGCGGAGATACCGCAACAACGAGCAATAAGCAAGTCTCCATAACCAATACCGGGAATGACACTTTACAAATTTACGGGTGGTCGCTGAACGGGGTCAATATTAGCAACGCCGAAGCCGATTCGATCTTTGTTGTTCTTTCCCCACCTGTGCCGGTTGATTCTGCACATGCGTACGTCCTTATCCCCGACTCGTCGCTTTCGTTTATAATCCGCGCGCATCCTATCCATTCATATCCTGCGTATGATACGGCGGCGCTTGTATATGTGGATGATAGAACGACTGCACTCAATGATACTTCATATTTGACTGTATGTGCGCAGACCCCTTCAGGTGTTCCGCAATCGCCGGAGAGAGGTTCAATCTTGGATGCAACAACAATCAGCCAGAACTCCCCGAACCCATTTTCCGATGGAACCGACATTCTGGTTACGTTGCCAGCAGATAGCCATGCGCAATTGACGATTATTAACTCAATGGGAGTCGTCGTCGCGATGCCGCTCAATCAAGACGAGCTGCGAGGTACATTCACCGTACACGTTGATGCAACGAACTTGCCGAGCGGGTTTTACTACTACCGGTTGCAAACAAAGGCGGGAACGTATCTGCGCTCTATGGCAATTGTTAAATAGTAAACAAATAGAGGGGCTTATTACAATGCGATACACGACACTACCCTTAGAATACATGAAATATGCGCTTCTTATGATTGCTTTCGTTAAAACGATTTCCGCGTATGCGACTGCCATAACGCGCAAACCGGAATCCATGGGAAAAGATTACTATATCGTTTTTCCGCGTAACGGCGATTTGCTGGGGAGTCAAAACAATGCAACTGCCGCATTGGTAAACTCTCCTGTAGAACAGTTGCTGACTATAACGCTGCCCGGACCGGCGCACCAAAAATATACAAGTGTATTGCACCCCGGCAACGCGAAAATTCATGAAGAATTCAATTCAATATTTCATGTTGAATCAAACAGCGAGGTTTTTGATCCGGGCGGCGCGACACGATTCCAGGGGACGTCGCCATTTAACATCATAGGACAAAGCGGATTGGCGCCCCAGATTTCTTCAACATATACGGCAATACCTGTTACAGGTTGGGGAACGGAATATTGGGTGCTTGACGAAGAGGAGGGGGTAAATAACGGATTTGTGTATTATCCAAATGTGTATTCAGTGCCGAATTTCACAATAATCGCGTCCCAAAATAACACACAAATTTCAATAACGCCAACAACAATGACGGCAAAAGGGCATGCCGCTGGTGTTGTATTTACTGTAAAGCTTAATCAAGGCGACGTCTATTATGTTTCCGACGCGGCGGATCCATCAAGCTTTGATGCAATTGACAACGAAAATCCATGCGAGGCCGATTTTTCGGGCACGCATATTACATCCAATTATCCCATTGGAGTCATTGTCGGGCAAACATGGTCAACTGTTCCGTGCGGGCAAGGCGGTGGGAATATCTGCGGGGACGCTGCACAAGAATGGCTCCCTCCCGTTTGCAATTGGGATTCAGTGTATGTGGTTACACCAGTAGCACCGGATGACAATAACGGTGCACTCATGAAAATCAGCTGCGGTGCGAATGGTACGTCGCTGACTATTTGGGATCCTGTTGCCGGACCGCTCTCGCAAGGAACATTAAATGCAGGTGCATTCTGGCCCTACTATACGCCTATCACGACCGCTCTGCTCATCACAGCAAACGGTCCAATATTGCCTGTCGAAATGCCGATTTCGTCGCCTTTGTGCGAACCGGGGAGCGGCCCGCAAGGTTTTAGCAATGCGATGGTTTTTCTCCCCGGCGCAAATCAATGGTCGGATTACACGGCTTTCTCCACCGCCGATAGTGGTGTGAACAGTTCCGCAAATATTTTTTTCCCCGATTCATTTTTTCTACATTTATACTTGAATGGCATTCCACTCAATCAACTCAACCCAACTTTTAATTTTATAACCGAAGGATTCGGTTGGATAACTCTTCCGATATACCAAGGACAATACTATGAAATTACCGGCGATAGCGGCGCAACGGCAGGCGGCACCATCTTTGGAAATGGACCGAGAAGCGGCGGACAAGGGCTCCAATCATCGGGAACATTCGCGCATCCAATAGGTATCAATGCCTTGCCTGCGTGTATTGTAGATACATCAATACCCGAAGTTTCAATACAGTATTCCTGCGGGGTATGGACTGTATCGGCATTCGATGGTACTGGCGATAGTCCTACCGGTATTTATGATATCTCATTAACCGAGAGCAATATGCCGGATAGCTCATTCAACGTTGAATTTTACCCCAATCCTCCTGATTATGTTTACGGTGCAAGTTCCGTCGGGCCGTTCACTATCAATGTGATAAATCTTACTAAACCGGCGCAAGCCACATTGCATGTTCGCAACCAAGTCGGCAATGAAATTGATACGATGCTCTCGTATTCACCGGTTCATTTATCCACAAATCCCTCATTAAATATAGGCTCATTGCGAAATGGAACAAGCCATGGTTCAAATATCATTATTTCAAATTTGGATTCGGTGAATCCAATATTCATTGACTCTATTCGATTAAAAATAGGAAAACAGTGGGAAATAATTGCGCCGTATGGGGTTTATCCGGTTACGTTGGCACCGCTTGCATCCGATACTGTACATCTTCAATACACAGCTTCAAACAATACGCAATTTGAAATTGACTATGATACGTTGCTTGTAACGACATGCCGGGAATTCCCATATGCAGTTTTGATAGGTGCAAATAAAGAACCGGATATCACTGCGAGTGATTACAATTTCGGATGCCTGACGATTGACACTCTTATGCGCGGAGGCGATACCGTAACGACAACCAACAAACAAGTCTTCGTCACAAATATCGGCGCTGACACATTGCATATATATAGATGGACATTAACGGGTGTGGATATAACCAGCAACGCAGAAGCCGATTCGGTCTTCGCCATCCTTGCGCCGCCCATGCCCGTTGACTCGGCGCATGCCTTAGCCGTACCGCCCGATTCATCGCTTTCGTTCATCATCCGGGCACATCCCATTCATTCGAATCCCGCGGGTGATACGGCAATGATTGTATATGCAAACGATGCGAACAACTATATCAAGGACACCTCGTATTTGTACGTCTGCACGCAGGCTCCGTCAGGTGTTCCTCAGCCGCCGGAAAGAGGTTCAATCTTGGATGCAACAACAATCAGCCAGAACTCCCCGAACCCATTTTCCGATGGAACCGACATTCTTATTTCGCTGCCGGAAGGCAACCATGCGCAGTTGACGATTATCAATGCAATGGGAGTCGTTGTCGCAACAATACTCAATCAAGACGAGCTGCGAGGTACATTCACCGTACACGTTGATGCAACGAACTTGCCGAGCGGGTTCTACTACTACCGATTGCAAACGAAGGCGGGAACGTATCTTCGCAGCATGGCGATTGTGAAATAAAATTTCGATAAATTCGACAACTAAAAAGGGAAAAAAGGAGTAAACCAATGTACCATTCTGCCGGTTGTATAAAACATATAGCATCATTTATTTTCTTGGGTGTTCTCTGCAACGCCGTTTCGGTGCAAAGCACAGTATTCATGCACAAACCTGCAGCGATGGGAAAGGATTATTATGTCGTTTTTCCCAGAAACGGCGATTTAGTAGGTAATCAAAATAGCGCCACCGCGGCGTTGATTAATTCTCCTGTATTGCAAACAATTATGATTACTCTTCCGGGTCCGGCGCATCAGCAGTATCATAAAGTGTTAACTCCCGGCAATGCAAGAATCCACGAAGATTTCGGGTCAATATTGCACGTCGAAAGCAATAGCGAAGTTGTTGACGTAGGCGGTGCGGCACGCTTTCAGGGGACGTCGCCGTTCAATCTTATCGGGCAATATGGGTCTCCCCGCATATTGCATCAACCTATACGGCTATTCCCGTTACCGGCTGGGGCAAAGAATACTGGGTGATTGACGAAGAGGAAGGGATAAATAGCGGATATGGGTATTACCCAAATGTGTATTCCATTCCGAATTTCACAATCATCGCCTCGCAAAATAACACAAATGTAACGATTGTTCCGACAATCCAGACTGCGGTTGGCAGAATGGCTAACGTTCCATTTAAGATAACGCTCAATCAAGGGGACGTCTATTATGTTTCCGATGCGGCTGACCCGTCAAATCCCAATGCTGTTGCGAATGAAGACCCCTGTGAAGCCGACTTTTCCGGCACGCATATAACATCCAATCATCCCATCGGCGTCATCGTCGGTCAAAGCTGGACGACCGTCCCTTGCGGGCAAGGCGGTGGCAATGAATGCGGCGACGCCGCGCAGGAATGGCTGCCACCCGTGTGTAATTGGGATTCCATATACGTGATATCGCCGGCGGCGCCCGGAGAAAACAACGGGGAAATTATGAAAATAGGCTGCGGAGCTGATAGTACAACGCTCACGATTTGGGACCCTGTTGCCGGACCACAGCTACAAGGTACACTCAATGCGGGTGAATTCTGGCCCTACGATACGCCGATTAGCACAGCTCTCTTAATAACTGCCAACGGCCCGATATTACCGGTCGAAATGCCGATTTCATCATCACTATGCGAACCAGGCAGCGGGCCACAAGGATTTAACAACGCAATGGTTTCCTGACAGGAGTCAATGAGTGGGCGGATAACACCGCGTTTTCGACTGCAGATCAGGGACTGTATAACTCTGCCAATGTATTTTTCAAACTACAAGATTACAATAATTTATACCTTAACGATACGCTGCTCAATGTGCAATTCCTGAATATTGATACGATAACACAAGGTTATGGCTTTGTTACATTTAGCATTGCTCAGGGAGTGTATTATGCACTCAGAGGCGATAGCGGCGCAGTTGCCGGCGGTAGCGTGTTTGGCGACGGCGTGCGCAAAGGTTCGGCGAATAACAACGGCGACTCAATATTGGACCCCGAAACGGCGGGAAGTTTTGCGCATCCAATCGGTGTCAACGCCCTGCCTAACTGCATTGTTGACACGACGATACCCACAGTTTTTATCGAATATATTTGTGATGGCTGGAGCGTTACAACCAGTGATGTTGGGGACGATGCAACGGGCATTTACGACATTTCGCTTGCGGAAAACTCTATGCCGGATAGTTCATACAACGTTGAGTTCTATCCCAACCTGCCGGTCTTTACCTATGGTGCAAGCACTGTCGGGCCATTTACGATAAAAGTAGGCTATCCTGAACAACCCGCGCAAGCCGCATTGCATATTCGTAATGAAGTAGGCAATGAGTTCGATACGATACTGACTTTTTTGCCAACATTGTTATCAACACCCAGTGATCTCAATGTCGGGAGGATGAGCGATTTAGTGCACAAGGATACCTTTACCGTCGTAACAAACGTAGATAGCATCCGTCCGGTGGTTATTGATACCGCGAAGTTATATAACAATATATGCTGGAAGATTATTCCTCCGTATGAAAAGTACCCCGATACACTCGCACCGCTGGCATCGGATACAATTCATCTTAAATATACTGCGCCAAACAATCCCCAAAGTGAAATTGACATTGACTCGGTAATGCTAACGATTTGCGATGAATTTTCGTACGTCACGGTGGTTGGTGAAAGCACTCCCGTTGACTTCACCGCAACAAGTTATAATTTCGGATGCCTAACGATAGATACACTCGCACACGGCGGCGACACCGCAACAACAACCAATAAACAAATCTATGTAACAAATACCGGAATAGACACCTTGCATATATTCGGTTGGGAGTTAACCGGCGTCAACATTGGATTCGCCGAAGCCGATTCAGTCTTTGCCATCCTTTCTCCGCCAATGCCCGTTGATTCCGCACATGCTTACGCCCTTCTCCCCGATTCATCGCTATTGTTTATTATTCGGGCGCATCCAATTCATTCATACCCGCAATACGATACTGCAACCCTTGTGTATCTGAACGACGCGGGCAGCGAACTCATGGACACGTCGTATTTGACAGTTTGCGCGGAGGCTCCTTCGGCTATTCCTCAATCACAAAATAGAGGCTCGGCGTTAGACGCAACAATAATCAGCCAGAACTCCCCGAATCCGTTTTCCGATGGGACGGATATTCAGGTAACGCTCCCAATGGACAGCTATGCGCGACTAACGATTATCAACGCGATGGGAGTGGTCGTCACAACACCTCTCGAGCAGGAGGAGCCGCAAGGCACGTTCACCGTGCACGTGGATGCAACGAACCTGCCGAGCGGGTTTTACTATTACCGCCTGCAAACAAAGTTGGGAACGTACCTGCGCACGATGGCGATTATGAAATAAAAGACATTTCAAAACCAATCATTTCAATCGTTAATACGTCATGAATATATCTCATTCTCCCAAGCCGTTGAAAACATGTCGCACGCGCCATTCCACGGAAAAAGAAAGAACGAAGCGGTTGAAGTATCCACTTCTCCGCACGTTTTTGACGAATTGGATTCTTCGAGGAGTCTATGCAACGTGCTTCTGCACAGCATGGATAATCCAGGCTAACACATCGTTCGCAAACGGCATATTTGCGCAAGGTATGGAATTAACAGGTGATTCCGTGAACACATATTGCACGTGGACTGTCACCGGCACCGATACAATTTCCAACACCGGGGCAGGTACGATATATATAGACAGTATTGTACCAATTTTTGACCCTGATAATCAATATTTTCCAGTTCCCCCCATTCCTAATTCAAAACCCTTTCTTTTTCCAGTTAGTATTCTATTATGGCATTAGGGGAAAAGATTGCTTCGTCGCGTTGCTCTTCGCAATGACAATCTACAAACTGATACACTTTCTCAATTGATTTTGCCTTATTTTTGTTTGTCTACGTTAACCATTACCATTAGCACAAACAACCATGACCGACTCAACCACCCGGTTCTCTAACCGGGTTGAAGATTACATAAAATATCGCCCCTCCTACCCACCCGAAATCCTGGAAGTCCTGAAAACTCAGTGCGGACTGGGTGTTGACTCCAAAGTTGCCGATATAGGCTCCGGCACAGGCATCCTTACAGAGCTGTTGCTTGCAACGGGCTGCACCGTTTATGCCGTGGAGCCGAACGAACCGATGCGCCTTGCCGGCGAGCGGCAGTGTGTACAATATCCCGGATTTACCAGCATTGCCGGTACTGCGGAGCAAACGACTCTGGCGAGCAATTCGATTGATCTCATTACCGCCGGTCAGGCGTTCCACTGGTTCGCGCCGGTGGAAACACATAAAGAGTTCACGCGCACCCTCAAACCCGGCGGCTCGGTTGCGATCCTATGGAACAAGCGCCGCAAAGACTCCACGCCGTACCTCCGCGATTACGAACAATTGCTTATCCGGTACGGCACCGATTACACAAAAGTGCAGCACGACAATATCGTATTCGATGACATGGAAAAATTCTTCCATCCGGCGGTCGTGCATTTCACATCCTTTCCCTATACCCAGCGTTTCGGATTCGACGGCGTGCGCGGGCGGCTGCTCTCATCGTCGTACATCCCCGATTCCGGCGAACCCGGCTACGATGAGATGCTCCGCGAATTGGAGATAATTTTTGACCGCCACAGCGTGAACGGACTCGTGGATATCGAATACGATACGGAGTTGTATTACGGGAAGTGGTAATGTCGCACAACATGATAGCGGCTGAAATATTGAAAATATCAATGCGGCGGCGGATGGAACAATAGTGACGTGCGAAGCATGGAATATGCATGGAGCGTCAAGCTAATAACCCATTCCGCAATAGCTGTTACGTCGGAGGTGCAAGTGAGAGTCCTTTTGTGGCTACATGGGACATTTAAAAAATTTATCGCGGTAAGAATAAACGCCGAAAAAAGAGAAGGCGTTGATTTTGCAAATCTCAAAGACGTTCACGGATATCCGACAATTCTTTTCTTCGATGAGAACGGCACGGAGGTTGACCGCGTTGTCGGTTATCAGCCCGCGGATGCATTCCTTTCTTCGCTGCGCATCGCCCGCAGGGGGGGCATACAAGGTTTGGTGAAGGCGGCGGCGGAGCATCCATCCGACCCCGCTCTACTTTTCACACTGGCGGATAAATACGCGCAGAAGGGCGATACATTGCATGCATTTCCTTATTTTCGCGGTGTCGTACAATACGACGTTCACGACTCGCTGCATCGTGCGGAGCAAGCCGCACATATAAAATAAGACGTTGAATCGTCAATAGTGTTGTTTCATAATCATCTAAAACTAACGATGCACTCTCTCCATAAATTGTTACCGGCATTAACAATCGCAGTTCTTCTCTGCGGTACGGCGTTCGCCGACGTGCAGTTTCAGCAGATAACGTTTGCCGAGGCGCAAACACAGGCGCAGGCGCAGCATAAATTCATCATGGTGGATGTTTATACCGATTGGTGCTATTGGTGCAAAGTGCTCGATAAGCAAACATATTCGGCAAAAGACGTGGGGGATTATGCCGGCGCGAATTTTATTTCCGTCAAGATCAATGCGGAAAAAGGCGACGGTGTGCCGTTCGCGCAAACCAATGGAGTCCACGGCTATCCAACGATTATCTTTTTCGACGCCGATGGCAAGGAAGTTGACCGCGTCGTCGGGTATCAGCCTGCGGAGACGTTTCTTGTCTCATTGCAGACCGCACGAGCGGGCGGCATCAGCGGATTGGAAAAATCGGCGGCGGAACATCCCACCAACCCCGGCGTCCTATACACGCTTGGCGAAAAATATGCCGAAAAAGGCGACACTGCGCGCGCGTTCCCGTATTTCCGCAGCGTCGTGCAATATGACGCCGGAAACAGCCGGCATCTGGCAGAGCAGGCGGCAATCATGCTGGCAACCGCCGCAAACGAAGCGGGCGACGCCGCTCCCTTGCAGAAATATATAAACGATTATCCCGCATCGGAAGGCGTCGTGCAGGCGCACATGCTCCTGACGAAATCCTATTTACTAAGCGGCGACACCATACATGCGGAGCAGCATTTCCAATCGCTTGTGGCGCTGAAGCCGCATGACGCCGGCATGTACAACAACTATGCGTGGTCGTGCGCACAAGCCAAGATTAATCTTATGAATGCCCTTGTGTATGCGGATTCCGCGATTGCGCTTGCCGCCGACAAATCCGAAAAAGCCTCGTACATAGACACCAAAGCCGCCGTGCTCTTTTCACAGGGCAATTATAAGGAGGCTATCACAACAGAGAAACTCGCCCTTGCCTCCGTTGACCACGACGAAAAGAATGCCCGGCTCGTTTCGGGACTCAAAAACACGCTTAGTAAATACGAACGCGCTGCTCAGCAAAATTGAGATTTCTCTATGACACGGGGCTAGAGTGAAGCACCGAATCTCGCCTCTGTCATTGCGAGGAATGAGCCGCAGGCGAAGAGAGCCTGTCCAGAGCGAAACGTGGGAAAGCCAATCCACCCACGTAGAAGATCAAAGCGTCATGATTTCCATATTTTGCAGGTAGATTACCGCGTCGCTTCGCTCCTCACAATGACGCGATTCATTGTTTTTCGACAACCTGCTAAATATGATACGCAATATTCAACACCACGTTGCGAGGTTCGCCATACGACGCCGCACTGAAATACGCGCCTTTCAATAGATAAAAATCATCAAAAAGATTTGTGATAAATAGTGAGGGTACAAGAGTTGCGCCTCCGCCAAGGTGAAACGTATATCCACCCCCAAGGTTGAAGATGATTGATGCGGGAACGTGGGTGGAGTCGTTAAAATTGAACAATCCGGTGGGATACGAGTTGACGCCGTTGACGACGTACGCCGTCGTCAAGCCATTCGTCAAACCGGAGCCATAAATTGTCGAAAAGTTAACGAACCAATCGGTTGGTTGATACGTAATACCCGCTGAGATGGAAAGCCTTTGGTCATGGTCGAGATCAGTGGCAATTCCGTCGCTGCTAATCGGCAGGAATCCTCCCGAAACCGCTCCGGAGCCGTACGCATGGTTGATTGCGGCGTTCAAATATCCTACTAACGGAATGGTTGGATGGCCGTATGAAAGCGCAATCTCAATGCCTGTCGTATGCACCTCGGCAATGTTCACGGGTGTTTTCACTGCGCTCGAGCCGATCGTTTCGTCGTCAACTCCCGGCGTTGCAAGCTTATAATACACAGAAACTTTGCTTTTCAAGCCAAAGTCGAATGAATGCAAATACGTCGCTTCCCAAAAGTCGTCGCGTTCAGGCAATGTTGGCACTGATTGGCTGCCCGTGTCTTGGCTCGATTCGATGGTTCGTAGCCCCTCGATATTCGTTGGCATGAATAATCTGCCAAAATACAGATACCCGGTGTTCGCTTCGTCGAAAAAGAAATTCCACCGAATCCTCGGGCTTACTTGATTTTGCAAAGGTGCATCGGGCGCGATGTGCTGATCGTACCGGACGCCGACGTCAAACCGCGTCCATTCGACTGGGTGATATTCCGTTTGCACGAAAATACCGAAGTCCGAGCCGGCGTAATTTGATGTATCCCCTGGGCCTGTTGTGCCGATGCTGTCGCGCGTCGAAAATTGTTCAACGCCCGTTGTTGCGCTGTAATTGAACCCGGTCGAAACTTTCCACTCGTGCGAAATCTGGTCGTCGTACACCGTGCGGATGCCGAGCGTCGAGAACGTCCGGTTTTCCGCAAGCACATAATCTGTATCGTTGCCGGCGAACGTAAACACCGGTGTTCCATTCGGGAGAACAACGGGGTCTGCAGGGCTCGGCATATAATTGAGCCCGCCCTGCCGCCCGTATAATCCAACAAACAATTTGCTTTCTTTATCGGGATCGGAGTTGAACGTGTGATAATAGGAAAGCGTCTGGAACGAGTTCGCCGTTATTTGCCGATCCGGCGAAAAACCCGTCTCTTCGGTATCGAATGGGACTTCCGTATTTGTCTTGCTGAAGTTAAGATTTGCCGTGATGTAATCGTTGTCGCCGATGAGATATTCAAATTTTCCATAGAGGAAAAAATCGAGACCGTGATCGTTATAGAGCGTGACAACCGGTTGATCTATGCGGCGGTCGGTTTCCTGACGCGAGCCTGAAATGAAATAGCCAAAATTACCGACGTGATTGCTCATCGAAAGTGCTTGTCCGTCTGAATTGAGCGCGCGGAACGGTCCGACTCTTCCGCCGAGCGTATCGCCGGGTCCCGCGCCTGAATTGCCATACGGCACGTTTGCCCCCGGCGAAAACGGACTGGCTCCGTTGAATACGAGATAACTTCCTATGTATGTCGAGGCGTCCAAATGAAAATTCCCCGCGGGAACGCGATTCTGCAAATCAATCACGGCTGTTTGCTGACCTCCGTATTCGGCGGGCCATCCGCCGGTCATAAACGTTGCGCGGTCAATGACTTTGGGATCGATAATATCGTTCAATCCCCCGAAAACGCCGAGCGGAATTGGCACGCCATCCACGTAATACGTGAACTCGCCGTGCTGCCCGCGGATGTGCACTTCCCCTGTTGGCGCACGGGCTGCTCCCGCAAGGTTCTGCTGCACGAGATCCGTCATGTGCTCCGTTGGCGGCGCATGATAATCTTCCGACTCAAACACTTGCTGCCCGGTATTAATATCAACGGACGAGATGGTTGCTTCGTGCTCGGCGGTGACCGTCACAGTGCCCAAATTGATGTTTAGCAGCGCGGCGGAATATGTTGTATGCGAGGCATCTATCCTGATAGAGTCGGAAAAATCGCCGTATCCGACGTCGTGAAAATTGATGCGATACCACCCCGGATGCACATCGCGAAAATTCACTTTCCCCTGCGGATCCGTCACTTTCCCCGAAATGAACGATCCGTTTTTCGTCAAGGAAATGCGTACAAGGGGGATTGGCGAATTATCAGTGGAATCATGAACGGTGACTGTAAATTGGATATTTTGGTCCGGTGGCGCGGGTAAAGGCTCCTTCGCCAAAACCGAAGACACTACGACATAAACTAGCATAAACGCCGAGTGAAGAATAATTCGGCGGGAGAAACATCTGAAAGTCATGTAAAAATCCTTTATATAAAATTTAAAATGCTTTCGCCGCGCTTGTCTATACGGCGAAAGAGAGATACAAAGAGAAAAGTGAAACGGAGCAAACTGAAGTCAGTATGCCCGATTCAAAGGAATGAGCCTTGCACTATCATGCGAAAGCTCTTAGATAAGGATATTAAATGACGGAAGGCGGACCGCGGAGGGAAACGCTCCGCAACCGGGGCAGAGAGGGCTTGCAAACGTTCGCATGGAATAGGAGGACGAACGAAACACTTATGGCATTTGCGTTGAATGTTTCCGTGCCTATTTGCGAAACTGCTGACTGGCAAATGACGCATTCACCCGGCGCATCCGTATTGCCCCCATGAGCAAGGTGCTGTGCTCCATCGTTCACGGCAGCCGCGCCAACCGGCAAAACGTCCGGGGCGTGGCGATGGAATACTTCTTCGCACAAAAGCAGCGAATAACAGCACAAAAGCAATGCGCTGATGTAGCGCATCGCCGATTTGCCGCCTATTGTGCCGAGAAAACGCATATCGTGCTTAACTTACGTAATAGGGAAATAGTTCCATAGTAACAATTGCCTATGCAACCTATAATAACGAGTCAATCGCTTGTTTCAGAACGGTAGAGCGGAATGTACCGTCGCGTTGCGAGTATATCTCGAATAAATTGTTCAGCATCCGAACAAAAATCTGCCTGTTATCCGCCGGCGCAAGGTGCCGCTCGCTAAATTGATACCCCGCATTCGACATAAACCGGATGCAATCCAATCGGGAAAGCAATTTGCCGCCCGCGTATGGATCAATATAAATATCCACCGTCGATATTTCATATTTCAAGAGGAAATGCCCCGGAAGATTGACGCCCGAAAATGGAAGATTCAGCCTTCGGACGACCAACAACCATACAACGCTCAACGAAATCGGAATCCCTTTCCGCGTTTCCAAAACCATGTTTATGTACGAATTGTCGGGGTTATAATAATCGCCGTTGTTGCCGGTAAAATACTCTTCGCACACAAAAAAATCAATAATCGTTTTCATAACCTCGCCGTGCGTCATGCCGTGCTGCAAACGAATCTGCAAGCGCCGTGCGAGCGAGGATAGTTGTTCGTCCAGTTGCGCTTTATCAAAGAACGGATAGGCGAAGCGTGCGAGTGCGCACACCGCCGATTCAAGGTTAACGTCACGATGCGCGTCGTCCCCTGCGGTTTGCGATGCGGTCGTCAGCGGCTGAAGCTCATGCAAGAATCTCTCGGCGGCAATAACGCCTGTTAACCGCGCCGCACGCTCCTTATACAGATCGTCGAGTGCAACGAAAGTATTGGCGTCCGAAGCCGCGGGAAATGCGTTGAGCGGGGCAAGCGCAGACTCCCCGTATTTTAAAATCCTCTTTTCCACCTCCGTCGCCACCCGTTCATCCGGGTCGTCGAGCAGCCGCAAAAGCGCGTTCAATTCCGGATGGATGTTCACGCGTTCGATCATTTATTTTTTTTATGCCTCGGCTGATCGACCGATCCGAGAAGATTCGTTTTTAAATATCCAAACGCCTCTTCCGGCGTATCGCAATAATGAATCAATTGCAAATCCGCCGGCGATATCATTTCCTCATCGGCAAGGACTTTCAAATTCAAGACCTTCTTCCAATATTCCGAGCCGTACATGATGATTGGCAGGTGGTACGTGATTTTACCCGTTTGGACGAGCGTGATAAGCTCCATAAATTCATCGAGCGTGCCGAACCCGCCGGGAAAAATGATAAGCGCTTTAGCAAGATTCATGAACCAAAATTTACGCATGAAAAAATAATGGAATTCAAAGTTCAATTCCTGCGTAATGTAGGGATTTGGCATTTGCTCCGTTGGGAGCGAAATATTCAATCCGATGGAGCGCCCGCCTCCCGCAAGCATGGCGCCTCGGTTTGCCGCTTCCATAATGCCGCCGCTGCCGCCGGAGCAAATCACGAAATGCTGCCCCTTATCATGCAGCGTGAGCGACCACTCCGTGAGCAGCCGCGCCAGTTCCATCGCTTCGGTGTAGTAATGCGCGTTGCGAAAGTGTTTTTGCGCCTTCTTCAATTCAATTTCTAATTCCGCCTTGTTGTGGGTTTTCGATTGCTTCAGGAGTCTTTTAAAATGACGAACATCCGCCGCCGCTTCATCTTCCGGTTTCAATCGCGCCGAACCGAAAAAAACGATAGTGTCTTTTACCCTTTGCCGTGAAAACCGTTGAAGCGGTTCTAAATATTCGGCAAGGATTCTGAGCGTGCGTGCGTCCACGCTGTTCAGAAATTCTAAATCCTCATACGCCCGTTTTGCGCGCGCGGTTACTTCAGCCATTGTATTATTGTATTGATGTAAAATTGATAAAATATTTCATGATTGCCGTTCTTGCGTCATGGCGCACATGCTCAACCGAGCAAGTGCCTCCCCCCGTCCACGGCAAGGACTTCGCCGGTGATATACGTCGCGGTTTGCACAAAAAACATCACGGCGCGGCAGATATCATCGGGCGTGCCAAATCGCTGCATCGGCACGCGCTCGGCGCCAAACAGCGGCACGGCTCCCGGTTCATCCGGCATTTCGATGTGCCCCGGCGCGATTGCATTCACTGTAATATTATACGGCGCAAGCGCGCGCGCCATCGCCCGCGTCAGCGTAATCAGCCCCGCTTTCGATACATTATACGCAATCTCATCCTTCCATATTTGGAGCCCACCCAGCGACGCCATAAGAACTATAACACCCTTTGTCTTATTTAGTTGCATTAATGCGCTTGCCGCTTGTCCGAACAAGAAATTTCCTTTCAGATTCGTCGCAAGGACGGAATCGAATACCGATTCGCTTAAACTCTCCATGGGAGTTGCCGGCGGGAAAACGCCCGCATTCCCGATAAATACATCCAACCGGGAATATGTATTTTTCACGCGCGTTATCACCCGCCGAACGTCAGCGCTATTGGAAACATTCGCGCCAATCGCAATGGAATGACTCTTGCGCTCTTTCAATTCCGCAACCGTCCGCTGGGCGTCTCCGCGGGAAGTATTATACGTTATAACGACGTCATATCCGGCGTCCGCCAACGCAAGCGCGATGTGCCTTCCCAGCCGGCGGGCGCCGCCGGTAACGAGCGCCGTCCTACGAACCTGTGATCTCTGTGCCGATGCTTCTTTCATAACGCGCCAATCGTCCCAGTAATCAATTTAACGATTGCTGGTATTGTTCAAAATCCATGTGCTTGTATGCGCCTTCGCCGATAAACCGGAGCATTTGTTTGAAATCGGCGGGGGGAATATATCCGGGAACAGACGTGATCGGCGTGCCCTCGGGGGTGACAAATATTGTCGTGGGGTACTCTTGCACGCCCAGCGCCAATGCAAGCACGGAATCGGTTATATTTTGCCCGCCAAAAAACCGTGATTCCTGCGATTCCGCATTCAGACGGATCGGAACGAATTTTTGGTTCACGTAGTCGCTTATTTCCGGCGTATGATATGTATCCTTATCCATTTTTTTACACCACGTGCACCAGTCGGTATAGACGTCAATAAGCATGACTTTATTCGTTGATGCGCTGAGGGCGCTCCCATCCGCAATATTGCTCCACACGATTGTTTTTTCACCCAGCGGCAATCCGATGAATGTCCCGGTTGAAATCGCAAACGCCGCCCCGACAAGAATTACGGCTCCAATTGTTATTATAGTTTTTTTATTCATACGTGTCCTTCAATCTGTCACTCTCTGAAAAGACCGCGCGCAAAGAGTGCATACTTATACGTTTGCAAAATTACGACATATTGCTGTCCCTCAAGAGACCGTGCGGCGACGACGCCGGAGGTGTCATTGGTAACCTCCCCGTCGGGGAACTCAAGAAGCGCATAATGGTCGCTATCGGGAAGCAGCGCCGGCGACAGCGCAAAATTATGAAGATCGAAAAATGAGAGGCGCGAATACAGCGTCTTGCTTCTATCGTAGCAATGAAATTGCATCACAGCGTCGTCCGCGTTTCGCTCCGGCGAAATGAGCGCGACATTGGCATAGCGCGGCAGGACGGACCCTATTTGCGCGGCTCCGGTTATGACATGCTCCGTTGGGTCTGCAATAATAAACGCCGCGCGAATAGCAACAAATATTGCGGCGCCGATTGTTGGAATTGACAAGAACAAATCGTTTATCCTTTTCGGTTTCCGGAGCGATAAATAGACAATGATACACGATAACGCCAATACATTGAGCGCTATGATAATAAAATAATTCGTTGGAGCCAGATTGCGCGATGCACCGAAGACGAATACCTTCGCACCTTCGCGCACCGCTTGCGAGACGCCCCAGCCGCAAGCCGCCAAAACGGCTGTAATCGCCGCAGTCCTCCACCACGCGCTCACTTGGTATCCTGACATCTGTTTAACACCCAGCATGGAAAGTATCGCCAACGGCGGCAGCATCAGCATCGAATATAATTGCATCTGCGCGTGCATCGCGGTCAATACAATGAGTGATACGACCAGCCAAATCCAAAGAAAATATTCGCTCGATAATATATACCATGCCGGGCGGTTCCTGTATGCCTGAACGATGCGATAGAAAAAAAACACGCCTGCAATGGCGGATACCGGAAAACCGATTATCACTTGATTGAGATAAAATAGTTTCCCGGAATCATGCGGGGCGCTCAGCCCGCCGATAACGCTATGAACGAATTCATATCCAATGCATCCAAAGGCAGCATTCAGAAACTCCCCGCCATATTCGCATAACGCCCAAATATACCACGGCAGCGCAACACCTGCGACAATCCCAAAATATTGAACAATCTCTCGTCTGGTTAATCTTCGCTCGTCATCGGGATGGGGGAAATTGTCAAGGAGAATCCACACGAGAAATGCCAATAGCGGAAGAAGCGAGACAAGCAATTTTATGCTAAACGAGACGCCGAACAATAGCGCCGACGCAAAGAATAATTTTTTGCTGTTCAATTCGCGGGAATACCAGAACAACGCAACGGCAAGCACGACGCAGGCAAGCCAGGGAGCGTCCAATTGCGCCATTTGGCTGAATTGAATCAATAGCGAAGAGGACGCGAGAATTACTGTGGCGCCTAACGCAATCTGCGGAGGCAAAAAGAGCAGCGCAAACCAATAGAAAACGATGAACAACACAACGGCGCTTACCGCGGAAACCAGCCTAACCGAAAATGAAGAGAAACCGAATAATTTAATGGACAAAGCGGACGTCCAAATCGCAAGCGGCGGCTCCACGCCCAGCATGCGTTTCAGCGGCGCGTGCGGCAGCAAATTCCCCGTTGAAAGAATCTCCTGCGCGCGCGACGCATAGATGACCTCATCATTATGCAAATCGCCGTCGCCAAGCCGTATGAATGGAATGAGGGAAATAAACGCCAATACCGCAATCGTGGTGTGCGTTCTGGTGGATACGCGGCGCATATATTAGAGCGCAAACTTTACAGAAAGCGTATTTGCCGCTCCGTAATTTTGCGAATACGGCGTGAGGGCATAATCGAATTGAAGGAAATGATATTTCACACCGACGCCGGCGGAGAAGCCGCTTGCATCGTACCCGGTTGCATAGCCTGCGCGGAGGAAAAATGTATTTTTATACGCCGCTTCCACCCCGCCGCAAATATGGATTCCGTTATCGGCAAATGTTTTTTCTACGTCGAGCGACGCCGTATAGGAAAGGAGCTCCTGCGCCGCGCCAAGCATATCCGAATATGCGCCGCCGGCGCGAATCAACGTGGGGACTTCCACCGCTTCGTTGTTCAATACGCCCATTGCGCCGATATTTTGCAGCGCCAAGCCGTAGGTAAAGTGCGTATTGGCGGGCGCATAAATCGCGCCGAAATCCATTGCAGCGCCGAACGCATCGTTTATATAAATTTTTTCGATCAAAGCCTTTAGATTCAACCCAATGGAAACCTCGTCGGAAAGCTTCAGCGCCGCGCCGCCCGTCAGTGCGCCATCCAACGATGAAAACGTGCCAAGCGGCGACGCAGACGCAACGTCGCGAATTTGAATGCCGTTCACCGATTCCGCCTGAAGCCCGATTCCGAGCGACCAATCGCCCAGCACGACGGCGCTGCCAAGAATATCGTTCGTGATGCCGAGCACGTTCTGATCGTGCATAACCAAAAGCGACGATTCATCGGCGCGCGCCAATCCGGCGGGGTTATAGAACAGCGCTTGCGCGCCGGCGGCGGACGCCGTCATCGCGTCTCCGCGCGCGATTGCATCCGCTCCCGCCCCCATCTTCAAAAATGGAAGCCCGCTCCCTGTCTCTTGGCTGTTTGCTGCGCCGGGAAATGCCCCTCCGCACCATAATGCGGCAAGGATACACGCAAATTTCGCTCGCGACAAAAATATGTTCATAAATACCGTTTGAAAAAATCAAGCCGTTTACAATCGTACGATTCGCCCGCAATCTCCCGCAAACCCGTATGCGCGCCGCCGGCGATAATCATGCGTTCTTTCGGACCGGCGCAGTTATCGAATAATATTTGCGAATACTCCGCCTTGACAATTCTATCGCCGCTTCCGTGCACAAACATCACCGGAATTGTTATCTTTTTTACGGATTCAACCGGAGAGACGTCTTTCACGGAAAAATGCGCTTTGCGCTCCGCTGCGCGAATCGCAGTATCGTGCAGCCATTTCCAGCGAACGCCGAGACGCCGCTCCAAATAATCGTATCCCGCCGAACTTACATCGGTGAAACACGCCTCCGCAATAACGCATTGCACGCGCGGCTCAATTGCTGCGGTTTGCAATGCAACTGCCGCGCCCATCGAAAACCCCAGCAGCCCGATCTCTTGTGTTCTTCCCGCCGCATCACCCGATAAAGCGTCAATCAGAGCTATGAGGTCGTATTTTTCATAATACCCGTACGTGCAATATATGCCGCCGCTTTCGCCGGAACCGCGGGAATCGAACAGGCAAACGTTGAAGCCATGCGCGCGAAAAAGCCGCGCCTCGGGCAGCAGACGCGCGCCGGAGCCTCCAATCCCATGGAGCATGACGACAGTCCGCGTAGCAGGCGACGCCGCCGGGATAAACCATCCCGCAATCGTTACTCCATCCTTCGTCTGTACGCGCATGTCTTCGCATCGTAATTCTTCACGAATTGCGGCGGAAAATTGTTCCTCGCCGGCGATTATCCGCCAGCGCTTGCCCTTCGGGCGAAGAAGCCTATTCGGTAAAACGTACAGGCAGAAGCACGCGCATCCGCCTGCAATAATGGCAAACGCCGCGAGAATCAGCGACAGCATTATGAGTACAAACCTTCATATCGTAAGAAACACCGTGTTTTCGATTCAACCGCCGTCCCACTCATTGACGTGTCGTTAATCGTTCACAATGAGAAACAGCACAAACAGCGCCGCCATGGAATATTGAATCATCCTGCTTGCCGTAAGGTGGTTTTGTTTGAGTCGTTTCCACCCGTACGCCAATAGCCACATGGCTAAAGTTAAAAGAATCCAAACGCCGGCGCACTCCGCGGGTGTGAACGTCATCGCGTATTGCGACGCAATGCCTGAGTTTGCCACCGAGCCATACACAATAATCAAATGCGCCGCATACACTAATAACGATTCCCTGCCAAAAAGGAGCAGCACACCCGATTTCACAGAAGCAGCTCTTTGTTTTTTCCATTCCCCGTACATCCACATACCCGAAAACGCCATCACAACCATTCCGAGCCGTATCACAAAATAGATGGGCGTGGAACGCCATAATTCCGAAGGATACGGGTTATAATACAATCTAAAAATCCATCCCGTCGCCATCATGCCCAATCCGGCGAAAAAAAGACGGCGGAAAAACAACGCTTTGTTTTCGGCGTCCATGAACAATTTCGTTGCAATGATGCCGATGAAGACGAACGCGCTCCAGGGGACGAACGGGAAATATGAACGGGGCGACTCCGTTAGCATATTGCGGATTATGACGGCGAACGCTCCCCCGCGCGCTAACGCCCACACCAGCGGCGCACACAGCACCAACGCCGCAGCGAAAACCCCGGACGTCCATAATAATATCCTCTTGCTCCGGGTTACAATAATTACCAAAACTGCAAATAAGCTTGTAACGACTATTGTATGCAGTATATCTATTTGAAAGAATATCTCTTCGTATTCCGGACTGAAGGCTTGATAGATGCGTTTGAACGAAAACGTCGGAAGGTGCAATGCGTACGCGACGCCCAAAATCCACAGCATGCGCCCTACATATTTTCGCAAGGGCTGCCGGAAATGGATATAATCATCCCACTTGCGATTGATGGCAATCCACAGCCCGCAGCCTGCGCAAAAGAGGAACGACGGCGCGACAAGCCCGTTAAAAAAATCCAACCAGTCAAACCACCACGTATTACGGTAGGCTTGCGTCAAGAGCGCGTTCACCGTGTGCGTCTCAATCATGATTAAGACAGCCCAGCCACGCAGCAAATCAATAAACTCAAGCCGTGGTGTTTTACCGGTTTGCCGAACAACGGGCGGCAAAGCGGGTGCTTCACGCGTTAGCATGTCGGAGTGCCGCCTTAACCAATTGTTCAACACTCACTGTCGCGCCTTCAAGCTCCATGGCGGCGTGGCGTATTGCCGATTCCGCCGCGACTCGCGTGTAGCCGAGCGAGGAAAGCGCCAGCATCGCCTCCGAGCGGATATACGCCCCGCCGTCTTGCGCCGGCAAGCCTGTTTCAAGTTTCAGCATTTTTTCCCGCAATTCTATAACCAGCCGTTCGGCGGTCTTTTTGCCGATGCCCGGAATTTTTGAAAGCGCGAAAAGATTGTTGTTCACGATATGGTCGCGCAAATCGGCAATAGATAGCGCCGATAAGATGCCGAGCGCAATTTTAGGACCAACGCCCGATATGGCAATCAACATGCGAAATACGGCTCTGTCAATGCTCGCTGCGAATCCATACAATTGAATCGCATCTTCGCGAACCTGTGTATGGACGAACACCGCCGTCTCTCCGCCCGCTGCTGGCAGTGCGTCGGAGGTATTCACGGGGATGGCAAGCACGTAGCCGACGCCGTGGACGTCGAGCGTAATCTCCGCCGGCTGCTTTTCAAGAATCACTCCTTTTAGATATCCAATCATAGCGCAAATATAAACGTCTCGCGCGATTGAACAAAAGCGAATTCAGCCGATACTGCGGCTCCACCCAAAAAAGTAGGTAGTGTCTCAGTTTGAGTTAGGTAATCGAAAATCTTCTTCTGTCATTGCGAGGAGTACTTCGTTTCGCTCTGCACAGGCTCTGCGACGAAGCAATCTTTTCCCCGAATACCATGACAGAAAGGATTGCTTCGTCATTCGCGGAGTTTACACTGAGCGCAGCGAATGTGCTCATTCCTCGCAATGACGTCCCCATGCTCTCTTGTCGAAATGTTGTAACTGAGACACTACCAAAAGTACCCCCACTTGCCTGCGTCAGAAATAATTCGTTACTTTGCAATCGTTGAATGCTATCCGCGTTCACGAATTCAATCAACCATTCGCAAAGGCATCCCCATGAATCCAACGAGTTTGAAAACCATTCTCATTGCAACCCTTGTTATTGGCATTGCCGCAAATGTTCTCGATTATCTCATTCACGGGCTGATATTGCAATCCGTCTATACTGGCAACGCCTGTTTTGCCGATCTGAGCGGCGTCGCCGTAACAGTGTGGCTTATCATCGCGGACTTTGTGCTTGCATTGGTGTTCACGGTGTTCTATGGCAAGGTGCAATCCAGCTTCACAAAAAGCCCTGCGGGAGTGATGGTCTATGGTATGATACTTGCGCTGGTGATTTGCATCCCGGCAAACGTTATGGTCGCGCTGATGATAAAAGGCTTTCCATTCTGGCTTTGCTGGGCGTGGACGCTTGCGTTTGTTATTGAATTTGCCGTGTATGGGCTGATTCTCGGTTTCATGACAAAGCCGAAAACGGCGGCATAATAGAGGACAACAAATTCTCCTGACGAAGAAAGCGCCGCTCATCCGCGGCGCTTTCTTTATTTTTGCATACGTTATTTTTCTGAATTGA
>Ga0206874_1085_pt2 | contig 24446 bp, 23 predicted proteins | sample Alteio_BWOrgCont_12_FD_152629 | JGI IMG/M metagenome (GOLD analysis project Ga0206874, IMG submission 152629) | Enriched cells from forest soil in Barre Woods Harvard Forest LTER site, Petersham, Massachusetts, United States -... | ecosystem: Environmental > Terrestrial > Soil > Temperate forest >...
ACCTCATTCTGGCGACGGGCGCGCGCCACAGCTATTTCGGCCGCGATGAATATGAGCGTTTCGCTCCCGGCCTGAAGACTCTGGCGGACGCGGTCGCCATTCGGAACCGAATATTGGGGGCCTTCGAGATGACCGAAGCCGATCCAACCAAGCGCTCGGAGCTGCTGACTTTCGTTCTAGTCGGAGCGGGACCCACGGGGGTGGAGATGGCCAGCGCCATTGCGGTACTGGCGCGACAGACCCTAAACTCTGAATTTCGAAGAATCGACCCTAAGATGGTTCGAATCGTTTTGATCGATGCGGCTCCAAGAATTCTCGGCAGTTTTGAGGAATCGCTCTCTGCGGCAGCCCAAGCGCGGTTGGAAACCTTGGGAGTCGAGGTCCGACTGGGCCACGGGGTCGAGGACATTAACGACAACGGGGTCTTGGTCGGAGGAGAAAGGATTCCGAGCAAGGCTGTTTTCTGGACCGCCGGCGTGAAACCATCGCCGGTCGGAGAATGGCTGAAGGCCTCCACCGATCGAGCCGGCCGGGTAAAAGTGCAGCCCGACCTGGCCGTATCAGGTCAGTCCAATATCTTCGCGATCGGGGACACTGTTTACCTTGAGCATAACGGCAAGCCGTTGCCGGGGGTCGCTCAGGTGGCCATGCAACAGGGTGCCTATGTCGGGAAAGTGATTCGCTTGCGTAAAATGGGCACGGCTCCTCCTCCGCCGTTTCGCTATTTCGATAAGGGAAACATGGCTGTCGTGGGCAAAGGATTCGCAATCGTTGAAAGTGGCCGAATTCGACTAAGTGGATATCTGGCTTGGTTAGCCTGGGCGGGAATCCATCTTCGTTTTCTCGCCCGAAATAGTATGCGAATCAGCGTGTTCGTTCAATGGGCGTGGACCTATCTGACCGGCCAGCGGGGTTCCGGGCTAATCGTCAATCACCACATAGCCGAGCAGGCGACTGTGTACGAAGTCCCCCGGAATTCATCTTCAGCCTCGAAAGGCGAGTGAGATTCGAAAAGCGCAATGATTGAATCTCCAATAATCCTAACCTTCCAACGCCGCGCTTCGCTCGCTACGGGTGGCATCGTTCTGCTGTGCAGCCAGGTATGCTGCGGTGCCGTTCGATCGGATCCATTTTCTCCAACCAATATTTTCTCGCCTGCCTCTCCACCCGCACACGCGATCGCGAATCTGGCGTATTTCGTACTCTTAATCACCGCGGCCATCTTCGCTACCGTCTTCGGTCTAATCATTTATGTCGTGGCGAAGTATCGTCGCCGTCCCAACGACGACGGAAAAGAACCTCCTCAAGTATATGGTAGCAACGCAGTCGAGACGGCATGGACTGTTGTGCCAATTATAGTGGTGGTCGTACTATCGCTGGTTACTGCGCGCGTGATCCATCAAATCCAGGAGGTCCCAAAACCACCCGGCGCCGTTGATGTTCAAATAATAGGGCACCAGTTCTGGTGGGAAATCCGTTATCCGAAGTATGGTGTAGTCACCGCGAACGAGATCCACGTGCCGGTCGGTAGCGCGGCGGAACCTAGGCCGACTTTTCTTGAGCTTCGCTCGGCCGATGTTGCGCACAGTTTTTGGGTTCCACGATTGGCAGGAAAGACGAACCTGATCCCGAACCGGGTCAATACGATGTGGATCGAACCTGAACGTGCGGGCGTATACCTGGGCCAGTGCGCTGAGTATTGCGGCACGCAGCACGCGCTAATGCTAATTCGCGTCTACGCTGATGACCCTGATGCCTTCGACCGCTGGATCAAGGGGCAACAGCAATACGCGGAACCCAATGCAATAGGCGCGGCCGGGCGTGAATTGTTCCAAGCCAACGCCTGCATCAATTGCCACACCGTGAATGGTATCGGCGGCGCGGGACGTTTTGGCCCCGATCTGACACACCTAATGAGCCGGGCAACTCTGGGTTCGGGGGCGACGGAAAACACCCAAGAAAATCTGCGTGCTTGGATAATGCAGCCGGACCACTTCAAGCCTGGTGTCCTGATGCCAGCGATGAACTTAAGCGATTCGGACCTGGATAACGTGGTTCGTTACCTTCTGACGTTAAAATGACCGTTAAAACCGCAACACAGGACGGAATCCCGGATGGTACGGACTCCTCGTGGGTGTCGGAATGCGACTACCCCGGGACACTACTCGAGCGTATTCACGGCTGGGTCATAACCGTCGATCACAAGCGCCTCGGCATCATGTACGTCCTCCTCGCATTGGCCTATCTTTTGGTCGGCGGCGTGCTAGCCATATTGATCCGTGCGCAGTTGGCTGTCCCAAATAACCATCTAATATCGCCCCAGGTCTTTAACCGCCTATTTACGCTTCACGGGACGACAATGATCTTCCTGTCGGCAATGCCGTTCATCTTCGGGTTCGCGAATTATCTCGTCCCGCTAATGATCGGGGCTCGGGATATGGCGTTTCCCCGCCTCAATGCCTTCGGCTTTTGGCTCACCTTCTTCAGTGGGCTTTTGCTTTATTTCAGCTTGATCGGCGGCGAGGGTCTCTCGGGCGCAGGCACCGCGCCTGACGTCGGGTGGTTTGCCTATTCCCCGCTCACGAGTCGGGCCTTCTCGAAAGGACACAGTACCGACTATTGGATCTTAGGGGTGATGGTCGGTGGATTTGGCAGTATCGCCACGGCGATCAACATAGTCACGACCATCATCACCATGCGGTGCCCAGGGATGACCCTAATGAAAATGCCCCTGCTCGCTTGGCTCTACCTTGTCGTGGGCGGCATGGTGCTGATTGCGATTAGCCCACTAACCGCGGCCCAGATCATGCTTCTGCTGGACCGGTTTCTCGGCGCCCATTTCTTCGATACGCAGGCAGGCGGATCGGCCGTGCTGTGGATGCATTTCTTTTGGATATTTGGGCACCCCGAGGTTTACATCCTGGTCCTCCCAGCGTTTGCCTTCGCATCGGAGATCATTCCGGTTTTCTCTCGAAAAGCGATTTTTGGATACCCCGTGATGGTCGGAGCGACCGTCGCCATCGGCTTTGTCAGCCTGAGCGTATGGGCTCATCATATGTTCACCGTTGGCCTCGGACCGACCGCCAACACGTTTTTCACGATATCAACAATGTTCGTCGCCGTTCCGACGGGGATGAAGATTTTCAACTGGATTGCCACCATGTGGGGAGGAAAGCTCATCTTTGCCACACCCATGCTATTTAGCGTCGGGTTTCTGGCGCAGTTCCTGATCGCCGGACTGACGGGAGTCATGTTGGCGGCCGCGCCATTCGACTGGCAGTTGAACAATTCCTATTTTGTAATCGCTCATTTTCACTACGTCATCGTGGGGGCTATTATCTTCATGATATTTGCCGCGATCTATTACTGGTTTCCCAAAGCTACTGGTCGAATGCTGAACGAGCGCCTTGGGAAATGGCATTTTTATCTCTTCGTCATCGGATTTCATCTGACTTTCGACACGATGCATGTGCCGGGAATTCTCGGCATGCCGCGCAGAATCTACACGTATGAGGCAGACCGGGGCTGGGGTACGCTAAATTTTATCTGCTCGGTGGGAGCGCTCTTTCAGGGCGCTGCCCTGGTGGTTTTCGTGTTCAACATTATTCGGTCGCTTCAAAAAGGCGCCATCGCGGGCAGCGATCCTTGGAATGCCTGGACGCTCGAATGGTCCACCCCCTCTCCGCCGCCCTCCTACAATTTTGCTACAATACCCGAGGTCCGAAGCCGCCGGCCATTGTGGGACATAAAACATCCGACGGATCCGGACTGGAACTACGAATAGGGGCGCTAACGTTTTCATGAACACTCTTACTGCGGTTCCTTCGTTCGAACAGCTGCCGGCGCCTTCGATTTCCCGCGGCCGTGTTGGGATGGCCTGCCTGATTGTCGCGGAAAGCGCGATATTCATTATCTTCGTCGTTGCCTATGTTTTTTACACGGGCAAGAGCATCAGCGGTCCGCTTCCCCGGCAGGTGCTTGAACTTCCGATAGCCGGCACGATTTGTCTGCTCTCAAGCAGTGCGACGATCACACTTGCCGTTCGGGCGCTGCGCAAGGACCGCAAAAGTTTATTCGGTGCGTGGTGGGCCACGACAATCGCCCTAGGAGCGTCTTTTCTTTTTTGCACCGCTGGCGAATGGAGAAAGCTGATCCAAAAAGAGGGCCTTACGATTTCAACCAATCTTTTTGGAACTACCTTCTATTCGCTCGTCGGTTTGCACGCGACACACGTCGTTGCCGGGCTAACCGCGTTGGGAGTGGTGATGATTTTTGCGTTAAAGGGAAAAGTTAACCGACTTCACACCGAACGCATCGAAGTGCTGGCGATATACTGGCATTTTGTCGACGTCGTCTGGGTCGTCGTCTTTTGCGTCGTCTATTTGCTGGCCAGCTGAGCGACGCATGAGCACCAGCCAATCGAGACCAGCAACCCGGGGCGAAATCGAATCGCCGGCGTCGACCGGCTGGCCGCTCATAGCGGCTTTGGGGGTCACGCTGGTGGCGGCTGGCCTCCTCACACATCTTCTGGTCGGCCTTCTTGGCGGATCGTTGGTGATCGCAGGCTTGGTCGGATGGTTCCGAGCGGTTGTTCCGCACGAGGCTCACGAAGTGGTGGTGGTCAGCGAGTCGAGCGTTATCCCGCGGGATGGTCCAGTCGAGGGCAGCCACCTAGAGGTGGGGGAGAAGAATCATCGTGCGCGGCTACCGCTGGCAGTTCATCCCTATTCCGCCGGGTTAATTGGGGGGCGTGCGGGCGGCGCAGCGATGGCGGTTCTTGCGATCATCTACGGAACAATCCGGTACCACAGCATGTGGTACCCGGTGAATCTGTTGGCATCCGTAGGCTCAGCGAGAATTGCAGCACTAAGCCATGACCAATTACTTTTATTTAGCTGGGTTGGCCTGTGGCTCGCGTGCATTATCCACCTCTCCGTATCATCCCTCGTTGGGCTGCTTTATGCGGTCATTTTGCCGATCTTTCCGAGCAAACCTGTTCTCGTCGGAGGAATCGTCGCGCCTCTTCTTTGGTCCGGATTGCTGTACAGCGGTGAGGGGGTTATCAACCCCGTTCTTAACGCTCGGATCGACTGGTTTTGGTTTATAACCAGCCAGTTCGTTTTCGGTTTGGTTGTGGGCATGGTGGTCACAAGGAGAGAGAAGATCCGAACCATGCAACATCAGTCGTTCACGATAAGGGCGGGATTTGAGACCTCCTCCGCACCGGGGGCAGGCGAACCCAAAGATCAAGCATGAGGGTCCAGCATAGATTGGGCGGATTCCTGGGCTTAGTCGCACTTTTCGGATTTACCGGATGCGGAAAGTTGCCCGGTCGGCCGACCCCCGCCGACATCGTACTGAAACCCTCTGCGGTCCGGGACTTCGCGGTAATTTACGGCCAGAATTGCGCGGGTTGCCATGGCCAAGATGGTCGCGGCAATTGCAGTCTTGCCCTGAATAACCCCGAGTATCTTGCCATCGCAAACGACGATGTGATCCGACAAGTCATCTCGCGGGGAACACCCGGAACCATGATGCCGGCTTTCGCCTCCCAGGCCGGGGGCACACTCACCAACGAACAGATCGAGGTATTGGTTCACGAAATTCGGGCGCGCTGGGGATCGGCCGGGATCTTACAGTCCAGATTTCGCCCTGCCTATGCCTCGTCAGAAGAGGGCGATCCCGCCCGTGGCGTGCTCACCTATGGGCAGTTTTGCGAGTCGTGCCATGGCAGCGAAGGAAAGGGTACATCGCGGGCAGGCCAAATATGCGACCCAACATTCCTGGCTCTCGTCAGCGATCAGTCTTTACGAACGACGATAATAGCTGGTCGTCCGGATCTCGGACACCCCAATTGGCGAACGTGCAGCCCGGACCGCCCTATGACGGGAAGGGACGTTACAGACGTGGTGGCGTGGCTTTCGGGTAAGCGCAGCCGTTTTCCTGGCTCAGATCAACCGGATCGGAAGTGAAACGCGGACAAAACGATGACTAATTTCCCTTTGGAGCACGATAAGGATAGGGAGGGCCCCGATCAGACGGGAGCGAGACTCATTTCCCGGCGCAATCTTCTGCTGACGCTCGCGGTCGGCATCAACGCGGTGGCTGCAACGCTGTTTGCCATTCCCGTAATCGGCTACATCACCGGGCCCTCCCGGCGAAAAGAGGCAGACAGTGCGCTGTCCTGGACTTCTCTCGGCGAACTGGACCAATTTCCGATCGGAGAGACTCGCCTCGCCAAGTACCGGAATCCCTTTGTCCGGCCTTGGGACGGGGACACGGGAGACATTCCTTGCTGGGTGAGGCGCATTTCGGCGGATAAACTTCAAATCTTTGCAGTCAATTGCGCGCATCTTGGCTGTCCTGTCCGGTGGTTCCCCCAATCGCAACTCTTTCTATGCCCCTGTCACGGCGGAGCCTATTACGCCAATGGCGCGCGGGCGTCGGGGCCTCCGCCACGGGGCTTATTCGAGTATGAGTATAAGATCGAGGGTAGGATCCTCCTGATAAAGTCCGGGCAAATTCCAACCCTCTCCCAACCGCCGAGTGGCAAAAGCGCCGGTAGGCCGCCCAAAAGATCATGCGCTTGATTTCGAGATTATTGGAGTGGATCGATTTTCGACTGAAGCTCGGCAAACCGATTGGCGACGCCCTTCGGCATCCCGTGCCACGCAACACCGCCAGTTGGGCCTACGTTTTCGGGAGTGCTACGCTGACGGTGATGATCCTGCAGTTCGTAACCGGGATCTGCCTCGCAATCGTCTACGTCCCGTCCGCGTCTGAGGCATGGGGCAGCCTCCAAGTCCTTAACCAGGTACAAGCCTTTGGTTGGTATATCCGCGCCCTGCATGGATGGGGTTCGAATTTCATGGTGGCACTCATGCTCGTGCATATGTTCCAGGTCTTCATGTTCGGCGCGTATAAGTTCCCGCGCGAACTGACCTGGATCGTAGGCATTGTCCTGCTCTTGATGACCCTTGGAATGGCATTCACCGGGCAGGTGCTTCGATTCGACCAGGACGCCTATTGGGGATTAGGGATCGGCGCTTCGGTGGTCGGGCGCGTCCCCTTGCTTGGGCCGGCCCTGGTTCATCTCATGCTTGGTGGCCCCATCATTGCAGGGGAAACACTTTCCCGCTTCTTTACCCTCCACGTTTTCATCATACCCGGTGCGCTCTTAGGGTTTGTTGGTATCCATCTCCTGATGGTCTTGAAGCTGGGAATTAATGATTGGCCGATGCCGGGGCGGATTGTGCGCCGGGAAACGTACCTCGCCGAATACCATGAACTCACGAAGAACGATGGGGTACCCTTCTTCCCGGATGCATTCCGAAAGGACCTCGTTTTCAGCGGAGTAATCATTCTCGCCTTGGTTGCATGCGCAGCCGTTTGCGGTCCCATCGGTCCTAAAGGCCCGCCAGACCCGACGGTGGTACAAGCAGTGCCTCGTCCGGACTTCTTTTTCCTTTGGGCTTTCGCCGCGCTATCCTACTTACCGGCTTACATGGAGACCCCTTTACTCCTGATTGCGCCGGTCGTCGGTATTGGTTTCCTGGTCGCTATCCCCTTGATCGCGGGAACAGGGGAGAAAAGCTGGCTCCGTCGGCCACTTCCAATGATGCTCGCCGCGGTCTCAGCCGTAGGCTTTGCCGCCCTCACCCAACTCGCCATTTCCTCGCCATGGGCCCCAGATATGGACGCTTGGAGCCGCGCACCGGTCCCCGAAAACCTGTTGTCGGGACGAACCGCCCTTGAGCGAGTAGGCGCTGCCGTTTTCCAAGGGAAGCAATGCCGCAATTGCCACGAACTCGGTGGCTTAGGAGGTCAGCGAGGACCGGCGCTGGACCGGGTCGCTGAGCGGCTGACCGAAAATCAATTGATCCGTCAGGTCTTGCAAGGCCGTGGCAATATGCCCGCGTATGGTAAGAACCTCACGTCGACCGAAACAACCGCCCTGGTCGCGTTCCTCAAGACATGTTGCGCGCCTGGACATCTACCCGCGCAAGATTCGTCCCTCGTCGCGAGAACCGAATCTCGGTGATCATGCCGGAGCCGAAGCGGCACCCAATTTCCGATGCCGGCGACGACTCTCTCTGTAACTGCGCTTGGGGCTGTAGGGCCATGGCTGACCGGAATACTCTCGATCTCGGGCCTCGTCTATTTTCGCGGATGGAGAGTGCTTCACCGGATACCCGGGCCTCATTTTCAAACCTGGCGGCTTAAATCGTTTTTGGGAGGGCTCCTTACTATCTGGATCGCCATCGGGTCGCCGCTGGATTGGTGGTCGAGCTTTCTGCTCTCCGCTCATATGGTGCAGCATCTATTGTTGCTTTCCGTTGCACCACCGTTGCTGCTGCTGGGCAACCCAATTATGCCTTTGTTGCGAGGTCTTCCGAGGTCCTTCTCACACGATGGACTCGGTCCGTTCCTCCGTTGGGATCTACTGAACGCAATCGGTCGGTTTCTGACTCATCCAGCCATTTCGTGGTTCGCGATGGTTCTGCCGCTCTGCGCATGGCACATTCCAGCCGCATACGATGTGGCCCTTCGAGACCCGGCTTGGCACAAAGTCGAACACGCCTCATTCTTCCTCGGCGCACTGCTGTTCTGGTGGCCGGTTGTCCGTCCACATCCGAGTCGGGTCGCCTGGCCTCTTTGGATCCTGCCGCTCTATCTCTTGGCGGCGGATCTTGTGAACACCGCTTTGGGCGCCTTTCTGACTTTTTCCGAGCGGGTTTTGTACACGCCCTACGTCGAACTGGCCGGCTCATCGCGCACCGACGCTCTCGCCGACCAGGTTCTGGCGGGAGTTATCATGTGGGTTCCCGGCTCGCTGCTATACCTCGGCCCCGCCGTTTTTATCGCAGTCCAACTCCTCTCACCTAACGCTCGTCCGATCGATCCGCCGGGCAACAGCAATCCACCGAAAAGAATTTCGAAAGAGCCGCACCTAATAACGCAAATCAGGCTCAAACAAAAGGCCAGGTTCAACGCGTTGGATATTCCGGTTGTCAGCCGAGTCTTGCGCTCCCGTTTGGGCAGAACGCGCCTCCAAATTGTTCTCCTATTTATATCCGTATTGGTCGTTGCTGACGGATTGTTCGGATCTCCTGCAACATCTGAGAACCTCGCGGGTGTTTTGCCTTGGACCTATTGGCGCGCCTTTACCGTCGTCGCCCTCCTCGCGGCCGGGAACCTGTTTTGCATGGCTTGTCCATTTACCCTTTTGAGAAGTCTGGGTCTCCGGCGAACGGGCGGGAGACAACGCGCATGGCCGCGGCCTCTCCGGTCGAAGTGGCTGCCGATTGGGCTGCTCGTTCTATTCTTTTGGATATACGAAGTCTTCAGAGTGTGGGACCATCCCTCGTGGACCGCGGCGATTATTGTCGGCTATTTCGTCGCCGCATTTCTAGTTGATACGTTTTTCCATCCCGCAAGTTTCTGCAAGTATGTCTGTCCGATCGGACAGTTCCATTTCGTCAATTCTCTCGTCTCTCCTTTTGAGGTAAAGGTAATTGAGGCGGACGTCTGCAATAAGTGCCTGACCCACGATTGCCTTCGCGGGAACGAAAGCCAGCGGGGATGCGAAATGGGGCTCTATTTGCCCTCCAAGGTCGGAAACCTAGATTGCACGTTTTGTCTCGATTGCGTCCGAGCGTGCCCGCACGAGAATGTCGGCCTTCTTCTTGTTCAACCAGGAGCCGATTTGATGGTCGATCCGAAGCGGTCCTCGATTGGGAAAGTTTCGCGACGCCTGGACATCGCGGCATTGAGCTTAGTCGTCGTTTTCGGAGCATTTACGAACGCAGCGTTAATGACAGAAGCCGTATCAACCTGGTCCGAAAGCATCGCACGGCGGCTGGGTCTAATCTCTTCCTCCCCTGTGAAAGCAGCGCTTGCCCTTATTTTACTAGTGCTCGCTCCATTGATTCTTAGTTCGTCGGCGGTAGCGACCGTCCGAGCTTTCGCACGAACAACAATTCCGACACGCGAGCTCTTCTGTAAGCTCGCGCTAGCGCTCGCTCCATTGGGTTTGACGATGTGGTGCGCACATTTCCTCTTTCACCTCATAACTGGCTGGCGATCGCTCCTGCCGGCTTTGGAGCACGAAATGCACGCGCTGGGCATTTGGTCGCGTACAAGTTTCGCTTGGGATCCGGGGGCGATCGCGAGTGCTCGCGAACTGTTGGATTGCCAACTGCTTCTCATCGACTTCGGCCTCTTGCTCACCCTCTATGTCGGTTGGAGGATCAGCCGCGGATACACGGGTACATACGGGTCCGCGTTGAGACTGATCGCGCCTTGGAGCGTGCTCCCGCTTGGCCTATACTGTTCCGGTGTTTGGATCTTTCTTCAGCCTATGCAAATGCTGGGCATGTGACCGAAGGCAACTGACAAAATATCTCTTCTGCCGGGACCGAACTCATATTATGCGCTTTGGCGATAGCCTCCACTTTTGTCTTCTAGGTTTATTTACGCTCGTAAACGCGAGGGGTGACTCACCAGTATTACGTTTCCAAAGTGTTCAAGGGCCTCTGGCGCTGTCGATACTAGTCCCATCTCAAATATATCCCACTGTGCCATTCGAGGCGAACGCGATCGTGGAGCGCAGCGCCGACGCAGTGGCCCTTTCCGACGCCGTGGTCTCGTTCCGACTGATCCGTAGCCCCGACTCTCAAAAGCCGACCGCCCAAGAATTCTGCGGCCCGAATGGCCCACGGGCGCCACAACCGTGGGGACAACTAACCTATGTACCGGGAGCTTTGCGCTCGAGCCCGGAATGGGCATACTACGGTGCGCGAATGGTCATTCCGATTCCCGGAAAATGGGAGATTCAAGCTCTTGTTCGTCGGGATGGGAACACCTTTGTGATAACCGGCGCATTGCCTGTTGAAGGCCCCAGCCAACGAACGGAAGATTTGTTATCGCTCGTCTCGTTGCCCCCGCTACTGGCTTCGATTTTCGCGCTGAATCAGTGGTTGCGTCGGCCCCGAAGGCGTTCGTAGCACGTGCTTCCTCCATCGAATAGGCTTCTGCGACAAGAGAACAAACCCCTGCGAAAGAACCGGCCAGAACAGTCCGTTAGACGGCCTAAAAATCGGCCTACTTGGTCAGTGGCGCCCCGACTTATCGAATGACACACTCGTTCGCACCAACATGGGAGAAGCGCAAGAAAGCGTCGTCTGTGAGAGCGGTCCGTTAATTTGGGACAAACTATCTCGAACCGTATTCTTGGCGCTTTTCGCCACGGGCTTGCCCACTTTCGGTGAGGATGCCGTTCCGCCGTCTCCCGACAGGCCTTGGTCCCCGCCAGGCTTGAGCGAATACGGAACGGAACTATCTAACGCAATAATGCCGGATGCCTCTGCCGGCTCCATCCCGATCGATCCTCACAGAGTTTACGACCTTCCGCAATTGATTGACATCGCCGAACGCAGCAACCCGAAAACCCGAATAGCATGGGAACGCGCCCGGCAGGCGGCAAAGGCGCTTGGACTTAGCGAGAGCGAGTACTACCCGTATTTGGCCGCCTCGGCCGGCGCGGTTTTCGAACAGGAACTGGTTGTCCTAACATCAGTATTTCCGGCACACGTTTCGGCTGAAGAGACAACGCTCGATTTGAAATGGTTGCTGTTCGATTTCGGCGGACGGCGCGCAGCTGTCAGCGCCTCAAAAGAGCGATTGATGGCGGCCAACGTCGGATTCAACGGGGTCCATCAGCAGATCGTCTTTGCAGTTACCAGGAGCTTTTATGTCTATAACATCGCTCGGCAACAGGTTGAAGTTGCCCAAAGTGCGTTGGATGCGGCAAGGACCGTAGGCGAGGCCGCCCAGGCCCGCCTGAATTCCGGATTGGCCACAAAGCCCGACGTTTTGCAGGCGTCTCAGCAAACGGCAAAAGCTGAATACGATCTCGTTGCCGCTCGAGGGGATCTAAGCGATGCAGAGGTTTCCCTCGTGGAAAGCCTTGGAATTCTGCCAACCACCGAACTGCACGTGGCGAACGTGGCCGAAAAACGCTTTGACGAGAATTTTAGCGAATCTCTTGACCAATTGATTGATCGCGCCCTCTCGCAGCGTCCAGACCTGGTAGCCAAGTTAGCAGACCTGCATACCGCCCAAGCCGGCATACGAAAGGCGCGCGCTGAATATTACCCTAAGGCATTTTTTGAGGCGAGTGGGGGCTGGTCGAAGATTGAAACGAATGCATTCGGCGATCCGTACTTCGGAAACAGCAAGCCAGACTATAGCGCGGCCCTAGCGATCGAGCTACCAATTTTCGACGGATTTGCTCGTCGCAACAAGCTGCGGATCGCAGAATCCGAGCTACGCGTCGCCCAGAGCGAGCTGACCGACAGTCGCAACGCCGCCGTGCGGGAGGTTTGGAAAGCTTACACGGATTTAAGAACGGCTGTGCGTAAGCAAGAGTCGGCGGACAAGCTTCTATCGGCGGCCCAAAGCGCCTTTGACGCGTCACTCGAGGCCTACCGCAACGGGCTAGGAACCTACGTCGATGTGTCCAACGCTCAACGTAATCTCACCGCCGCTCGCAGTACGGTTGTCGATACTCGATCAGCAATTTTTACCAGCTCGACCGGCCTCGCTCTGAGCGTCGGCGACCTTGCGAAGCCGCCTGAGTCGCCAGCAACCCCTCAACATCGATGAAGCGCACACTACGACGGCTTTCGCTTACCGTAACATTTAGCCTGTTGCTGACCGGTTGCCGGGTTGACGCGCGCTCGCCGACAATCGACGTCTTGGGCTCCTACTTTCCAGCTTGGGTCCTTTGCATAGTCGTCGGCCTCGGTCTGACCTTAGTTGCGAGACAGATTCTCATTGGCCTAAAGCTCGACGCGCATCTGCGTCTGAAGACCTTGGTCTATCTGAGCCTGATGGCGTTCTTCACATTCGGCGTTTGGTTGCTGTGCTTTAAAAGCTAAACTCACTATGGACGAAACAAAACCATCCTCTGCTTCTGCGAGTGGTTCACCCGCTATACCTGCAATTGTGGCACCGCAGGCACCTACAACACCCCCGGTGTGGCGTAAGGCTTTGGGAGGGATCGTAAGCATCGCCGCGATCGCCGCCGCCGTGCTGGTCATTTTCTGGGTTTGGAATGCTGTAGAACAACACCCGCGAACAGACGATGCGATTGCTCAGGCGAACGTGATCGGCATTGCGCCACGAGTGCATGGTCAGATTGTTAAACTGAACGTTGAGGACAACGAAGATGTTAAAGAAGGCGAAGTGCTCTTCGAGATCGATCCTGCCGATTTCCAACTGGCGTTGTCAGCCGCAAAGGCTACATTGGCAGCCCTCGATCAGCAGATCGAGGTCGCTCGGGGACAGGACGCGGAACTCAAATATCAAGTCAAGGCGGCCGAAGCAGGGGTCGAACAGTCAAAGGCGCAACTCCAGCAAGCCAGCGACACGTCTCGGCGGTTGCAGCCGCTCTTGCCCAAGGGCTTCGCCACGGCCGACGATGTCGAAAAGGCCCAGACCGCGGTCCAGGTCGCAAATGCCGCTCTTGTCGCGCAGGAGCAGCGATTGAACCAAGCCAAGGCTAGCCTTAGCAATCTTGCCACGTTGATCGCGCAGCGCGACGCGGCCGTGGCCGCCCTCAATCTAGCAGCGTTGCAGCTTTCGTACTCCAAAGTTTTAGCCCCATTCCCGGGCAAGATTATCAACCTGAACATCTCTCTCGGAGGATATGCCAATATTGGTGTTCCTGTCTTCGCGTTATTGGATACCCGGAAATGGTACGTGATCGCCAATTTTCGAGAAGGCGAGCTCCGCCATTTGCCCACCGGCGCTTCAATGGATGTCTATTTGCTATCCGACCCAAAACGCCGGTTCAGCGGGAAGGTCCAAGGCATCGGTTGGGCGGTGAATTCAAAGGATGAGATCGATATTTCCCATAACGTCCCTGATGTTCCGCGCCAATTGAATTGGGTTCACATCGCACAGAGGTTCCCGGTCCGGATCGAAATCGAAAATCCTGACCCCGGGCTGTTCCGCATGGGGGAATCCGCAGTGGCTACAGTAAGGTGAGAATCGAGGCCGACGCTAGTATTGCCAGGGGACGGTTGAGATGGGTGGCTTGGTTTGGCCGTGAATTGGCGCCGTTTCCGGGCCGAAAGGAGATGACGATCCGGCTGACGGTGAGCGTCGTTCTCGTAGCGGTGATCTCGATGACACTGCAGGTGCCACAACTGCCGTTTTCGGCGTTCTTCGTTTTCTTCGTAACTAAAGAAAATCGCGCGCTCACAGCGCGGACCGGCCTCATCATGATCGTAGGTGCCACTTGTGCGTCGGCGACGAGCTTGCTTCTCTACCGTTACACCTTCGACTACCCAGAGTTCAGAATACCGGTGATGGCGGGGTCCATTTTTGTGGCCATGTTCCTAACCCGCGCGTTCGTAATCGGTCCGCTAGGATTTGTCTTTGGGTTTTTCGTTGCATTGACACAAACGATAGCGGAAGGAGCGCCCAACACGGATTCCCTCGTACGCACCTCTCTCTGGCTTTGGGTAGGCGTGGTCTATCCCATAGCACTCACCATCGTCATCAACCATATGCTTTTGCCTGCCGATCCCTGGCAAGTGCTTGTTAGGGCATTGGCCAATCGCCTCGACACCGCAGGCGCCGCTTTGAGACGGGTCGTCGACGAAGGCAACGCGGGCGGGCAAACAAACTCCACATTGGTCGAGTTGGCGACGCGCGGCAGTTCTCCTCTTTTGGCCCTTTTGAGCTTGGCGGAGGCGAAGGATCCGATTCTAAGGTCTCGTCATCCCGCGCATCTCGCCACCATCGCCGCCAGCGAGCACCTGCTGCGCGCTACGGCATCCTTAGAATTCAGGGAGCCGCAAGCGCTTACGGAAGAGGACGTGCTTTGCGCAAAGGCATTGTTGGCGGAAATCAAAATGGTAAAGACAGTCTTGCCGGCAAAGAGTCCTTCTCTGCCCCCGAGGAAAACGCCTGAAGTCCGAGCCTCCCTCCCGCAACTGCGCGAATTTCGATTCGCGATTGAGTCGTTCCGCGACGCACAGGTGCGGTACCTGACCGCGGATGCAACACCGGTCATCGCAACGCATAAAAGCCGATTGTTTGTTGCCGATGCCTTCACAAATCCATCCCACACCCGGTTTGCCCTGAAGGTGACGATCTCTGCGATGATCTGCTATCTTATTTACAACGGTCTGAACTGGCCGGGCATCAGCACCGCTTTTGTGACCTGTTGCTTTATCGCGCTCGAAAATACAGGCGCGACCGTCCGAAAGGGATGGCTGCGGCTCATAGGCTGTGCTATCGGTGGTCTGCTCGGATACTTTTCAATCATCTTCCTTATTCCAAGGACAGAGAGCATCACTTCGCTCATCCTGCTCACGGCGGCGGGCTCCTTGATCACCGGTTGGATCTCAGCCGGAACTGAGCGCATCTCTCACGCTGGCCTTCAGGCGGCCTTCGCATTTTTTATGTGCGTCTTCCAGGGGTTCGCGCCCGAATCAAACTTTACGATCGTTCGCGATCGTCTTGTCGGAATCTTTCTGGGCATCGTTGTTTCTTCCCTCGTTTATCGCTACCTTTGGCCGGAACACGCTATCGCTTCGTTGCGCAGCATTCTCGCGCGCGTGTTGCGCAATCTTTCGCAACTCATCCGGATCCCCAAGATCGAATCACCCATTGAAGCGGAAGAGAAAGCCGCAGACGCCCTTCGCGGAATTATCACCAAAGATTTGGACGGCACATTGCGCCTCTCGGAATTGGTCTCGATTGAAAAAATCGTGATCGGCAACCAAGGCCGAATTCTACCGTCCCGCCTCGAACACATGACATCGCACACGCAAGCGTTGAGCTTGATGACAGCGGCGCTTGCAGGGAAAACAAAGCTGGAGGAATGGCAGCGCCTCGATACGCCCGCGCAACAAGCCGAAAGTGACCTACGAGCCAGTGCCGCCGACCGATTGCTGAAAATGGCCGCATTTCTAGAGGACCATCAGGAGGATGGCCGCTCCGACCTGGAGTCAACCTTCGCGATTTGGAACCGATCCGTGGTCCATGTGTCAGGGAATGACCGGCCGCGTCTAGTTCGCCGTATCGTGGAAGAGATTAAGGCCCTACCTTGATAGTCTCGGCAGTGACCGCGATCAGGATGGCCCCGGCGACGATAAAGTCACGGGGCCGGACTTTCCCCGGCTTTCCTTAGCCGCGATTAATTCGGTCTTGGTAGATCCGCAAACTTATGAACGCAGCCTCGGTTAACGGCGCTGCAACTCCGGCGGCGCGACCGCGTTCAAGCAGGTCCCCGAGAATGCTGTCCACCTCGACCTTGGCACCTTTGGCGAGATCGCGATACATTGAGGACGTAGATTGGCTGCCAACTGCCGTCATCGCGGACCTCGTCCGCGCCACTACCTCCTCGCCCGGAGAGTGGCCGCACGCCCTCAAAATCGAAACACATTCATTCAGAATGGCCAAAGATAGGTTGGCGCCCCCTGGAGCCGCTTCGATGTCTCCGATATTCCCACGAAGCAAACATGTCACCGCCCCAAGGCTCGCAAGTTGGACCCACTTTTCCCACATCTCCTGTTGGATTTTCTCGGAAAGCCGGGCGTCGAAGCCGGCCCCTCGCAGCGCGCCGTCGACTGCGCCCAGCTTTTCATTGGCGGTCGGAATGAGGGCGCCGTAAGCTAAATCTTGGATCTTGGCACCCTGAAGAATGCGCCCCTCCCGGTCCAGTTCTGTTACCACGTAACAAACACCCCCTAAAACCGAATCCTCGCCGAATCGCCCGTTTAATAGGTCAATGTGTCGAACGCCATTTAAGACTGGGAGGACAAAGGAACCATTGGCCATCGCAGGGGTAAAATCTGTCATCGCTGCTTCCAACGCATATGATTTTACGCTCAGAAAGATTAAGTCGTACGATCGGGAGATCTCGCCAGGGAGAACAATCCGCGGTCGAACGGTTAAATCGCCGTGCGGGCTTAAGATCCTGAGGCCATCCTTTTTCAGCGATTCCGCCCGATTTGGACGAACCAGAAAGGAAACGTCCCGACCAGCCTCGACAAGACGGGCTCCGAAATACCCTCCGACCGCGCCGGCGCCTACGATAAGAATCTTGAGGCTCATATTCGTCTGGATGCTGAGTGTGTCATTGTACTGGCGCCAGGTTCAAAGCGCGAGAATCATCCCTTGAATCGTAAGAAGGCGCGGCGGAAAAGGGGTCGATCCACGGTGAGGATTTCCCTTCAGAATGCGAACTCGAACTAGGTTATCTGAATAGGACCGTGCCGCAAAAGGCGTGCTCCACGAATTGGGCCGGCTCAGATTTCTGGGTTTCGATTATGCGATCGGCGGAGGATGCCTAATCCCAGCCTCTCGCTCGGCCCCGCCGCCAATGTCGGGGTCGCCCGAATTTCCGCACCCTAGCCTGGTGACGCCGAGCCCGGCCATAATGTGCGACGAAATAAACCTCCTCCGCTTCCTGCTGGTCCTCGAATTTCTTAAGCAACTTCTTCGCGATCTCGTACTGCCGCAGTGCCTCCTCGTTGTCGTCTGTTGGGTGCATTACACTGATAATAGCAAGGCGCACGCACGAACTTTGTGGCGGCATCCCTAAGTCCGAGTCGCTTGCTACAGTCCGGGTAGGAAACGAAATCGCACCATAAACGCTACAAGGCGTGCCATCGTCCAGTCCGTCCTGTCGAGCGACAAGGAACTGACCACGCCAGAGACCGAGGGCTGGAGCGGGTCCTCTCCGGTAATCGCCGGAGATACCGCGAAGTGGTCGTGATCGCGCGGTGGCCCAGCGCCCGCTGCGTCAGGATGAGATTATGCCCTGACCCCTCATATACCGCATTGGCGAAGCTTTTCCGCATCGAGTGGGTCGCGACCCGCTCGTCCAGCCCCAGCCCCCGCGCCGCGGTCTTCAAAATCCGCCAGGCCGCCCGGATCGTGATCGGCTGGTTGTCTCCCTTGCGGCTTTTGAACACGAACTCCTCGGCTAGCGCCTGTCCGTCCGGGAACCGCTCGCTCACATAGGTCTGGATCGCAGCTCGCAGCGATGGATGAAGTGCCACGGTCCGCCCCCGGACCCGGGCGGCATTGGCCCCGGACCCGCCCTTTAGCTGCCGCCTCGCAAGCGTAATCACCACAACGGGCTGGCCGTTCCCCCAAATGTCTCCGAACAGAATGGCCAGGAGCTCGTGAACCCGAAAGCCGGTGTAAATCCCGACGAGGAAGAGCAGTCGGTCCCGGACAAACCCTAGCGCCGTCGCCAATTCCGTCTGTTCATCGGAGGTACGCGGTATACACATACCTCCCGCTGCGACTCGTCGTCATCGTTTGTGAAATGCATTAATTTGATGATATTAGCTCCGTCGTTTCAATCAGCTCAATATGCAAAATCCTAATCCTAATGGCAAATTACGGAATTACGTCGTCTCACATCCGCTCGACCCGGAGGATGCGACGGCCATCGCCGCCATGCGCGCCGTGGATGTTACCTGACAAGGCGAGCTGTAGCGTCTCGCCGGATTGTTCTACGTCTTTTGCCGACGGACGAAACTCGAACCCGTCTTTTCCATGATTTTGGCTTTGGCCTCAATACGCATATTTTAGAGTGCGATTTACCTCTAAAACTGATTCGTTCGGGTCAAACAAAAATGGCGTCAGAAGGCACAGAACGGCACCTCGATTGAGAGGAGTTGAGAGGAACAGATGATGCCGCAATTTGTGCCTTCTCTTGTTGCAGGACGAATCATCCTTGACGACTCGCCAGGCTCATACCTGAAGGTCGTCAGTTCAAATCTGACCTGCACCCATTTAAGAAATGCCCGTAACCGCCAAGTTACGGGGATTTTGGTTCCTACCGTTGATGCAACAGGAAACGCAGGGAAGTGAATCCTTGTTCACGCGTCGAACAAATCGTGGAGACATGTCACCGCCAGGGCGCCATCGCCGACTGCGAAGGCAACGCGCTTTGTCGATGCAACCCGGCAGTCACCGGCCGCAAGCAATCCGGGCACCGACGTCTCCAAAGGGAGCGGTTGGCGGTCGGTTCGCGGCCATGCCCCAGGAGGGACGTTGACGCCGGTATAAATGAATCCGTCCGGGTCGCGCGCCACCTCCATCCCGAGGAATCCCGTCGCCGGGACCGCGCCTATAAAAACGAAGACTCCACCGCTGACCTCCTCAGATTGGACGCCGCTTGTTGTCTCCTCAATCGTCGCGGTTTCCAACAATCGCACGCCTCCGACCTTGCGGAGTTCGCAGCGCCGCCGTACCCGCACCTTGGGATTAGACACAATACGGTCGGCAAGGTAGTCGGACATACTAGAATAGATGTCCCCGCCCCGGACAATCAGGTCTACCCGTTCGGTAAACTGACTGAGGTACATCGCCGCCTGCCCTGCAGAGTTGCCGGCGCCAATGATATGGACCGGCCGGTTGCGGCACCGGACCGCCTCCATTTGGGTGGCGGCGTAGTAAACGCCTGCGCCCGCCAATGCCGCGAGTCCCGGAACCTGGAAGTTGCGGTAGCTTACGCCTGTAGAGACGACAACGGCCCGCGCGGCGATCGTGGTGCCATCCGAAAGGATTACCGCGTGTTCGCCGACGGCTCCGGGGAGAAGGCCCTTGACGCTTCGGGGCACGGCGAACACCGCTCCAAATTTCAGCGCCTGCACGTAAGTCCGCAGGGCGAGATCGCGCCCTGAAATCCCTTCCGGAAAGCCCGCATAGTTTTCAATTCTCGAGCTGCTGCCCGCCTGGCCGCCCGGTCCGAGCAGATCGACAACAAGGGTGCGAAGACCCTCGGAAGCGGCGTAAACGGCCGCACCCAGCCCGGCCGGCCCCGCCCCAATGATTACAACGTCAAATCGGCCAGCCGGTATGGGATGGAGCACCCCGGTGACGCGGCCGAGGTCGTCCAGGCTGGGCCCCTCAAGAGGCGGAATTGATCCCAAAGACACCACCGGAAGAGCGCGCGGGCCCTGCGGAAGAAGCCGCCCCAGCCTTGCTCGCACATCATCATCCGCTAAGTCGAGCCAGCGGTGGGGCACGCCGTTGCGGTAGAGAAATTCACTGATCTGGAGTGTCGCGGGGTCGTCCGCCCGGCCGAAAACCTGCAGGCCCCCGCGCCCGCGGGCCAGAAGGAGGGTCCGGCGGCGGATGAGTGCCGTAACCCATTTCTCGCCAATGAGCGGATTCAAAGCGAGAAGGTGGCGGAATTGGGCGGCATCGAGGCGCACCACTTCGCTGTCCACGGACGCGCGGGCATCGGTCAGCGCTGGCCGGCCAGCGAGCACGCCGACCTCTCCGGTGAACCCCCCTGGTCCATGCACGACCAGAAGGCTCTCGGTCGGGCTCGTGATGTCGAAAATTCCGATGGCGCCGGATACCACGATGTAACAGTCCAATGGACTGTCGCCCGTTCTGAACAGGGTTGCTCCGGCAGCCACTCGCATCGTGCTTCCAAGGGCGGCGGCTGCGGCGATTTCGGAGGCGTCCAGCCGAGGGAAGGCGGGATCGATTTCGGAATCTGATTCTGATGTCGTTTTCGATACTTCCATCGAGAGAGGCGATCGGCGGGCACCAACAACAATGGAGTAGCTGGCAAAAATCGAGTCGTATTCCGACGGCGGTCAAAGCCTCACGAGGCCCCGCCAGGTAGCGGCGGCGATAATGGGGCCAGCGCAGAGCCGTACTTGAGGTTTACGGTAATGGCCAATTGTAACGGACCGGCATGAGCGTAATTGATGGGATGCCAAGATCTATTCAAAATGCTGCTTTCGCTCTCGGCCACAACAAGGTCGCCTTCCCAGCCGATTGCGGAAGCGCGGAAATTTCTGGGTCCTGGCTTGGCGGCGTCGCACCCGGCCGTAAAGCGCGACGAAATTGACCTCCTCCGCGTCCGGATCGTCCTGGAATTCCTTGAGCAATTTCTTCGCGATTTCGCACTGCCTCTGGGCCTCCTCGTCGTCGTTCGTTGGGTGCATTACTCTGATAATAGCAAGGCCCCCCCGCCAACTTTGCGGCGGCCTCCGTAGGCCCCGGTCGCTTGCTACAGTCCCGGTAAGAAGCGAAATCGCACCATGAACGCCACAAGCCGCGCAATCGTCCAGTCCGTCCTTTCGAGCGACAAGGAGCTGACTATTCCAGAGACCGAGGCGCTGGAGCGGGCGCTCTCCGGACAATCGCCCGAGCCAACGCCCAGCGCTTCCGGACCGACGCAGCTTCTCACCCAAAGACAGGTCGCCCAGCAACTGTGCCTGAGCCGGGCAACCGTGTGGCGGCTGACAAAGCAGGGCATCTTCCACCCCGTCGAGGTGACACCCTCCACCTTACGCTACCGATCTTCTGACATCGAGGCTTTCGCACGAAACGGCCTTCCGCGCAAACCTGCGCGCGGGAGCCGGCCCACGAGAGCCAAGGTGGCGGCGTAGCGCCCCGGAAGCGCGCGGACTTCGTCGTGAAGCTCCCGCGGTGTGAAAGGCCTTCAAGCCGGCACGCTCACCTCGGCCATGATTGCCGCCGGTTCGGCGAGCCGAGCCACCAGCTCATTCTTCACCCCTTGCCAATTTTCCGCGGTCATGGTGTCCAAGATGGCTGTGATCTGATTCGCACCCAATGGCTCAGCAACCGAGCCCCCGGCGATCATCTTGGGCAACTTTCCCGTCAGCGCCCGTCGAAATTCCTCCCTCCCGGGCTGGAAGTAATGCTTGAGCACAACCTGCGAAGTGCGATGTCCCGTCACCCGCTGCACCAGTTCGAGGGGGATCCCCGCGCTGAGGGCCAGGGTCACCCAGGTCACCCGAAAGGAATGAAAGTCGCGAACTGATGCCCGCCGGATGCCGCGCGCCCGCGTCTGATGCAGGATACCACGACGAGGGGTCGATTCCGCAGTCTCTTCCTCATCGAAAAACCCCGCTTTGCGGAAGACCCGGCGCACGCGGTAGGTGATCCCATCGGGATTGTCCTCATACATCTTAGCCTGCTCCGGAAAAACACATCCCGAGTTCTTCGGCTTTGCTGCCCTTAGGACTTCCTCGAGCATCGGGAAAAGGGGAATCGAGACGGTTTCGCCCGTCTTCGAGGTCTTCACGGTAATGAACCTGTTCTTGAGGTCGATCGACTCCCAATCGAGGAGGCAGCAGTCGCCCTTGCGCATTGCCGTGCAGATGCCGGTCACAATGATTCGCAAGATAAAGGGATCGCTTCTGGCCGCCGCGACAATCGCCCCCAACTCCTCCTCGTTGAAGGGTTTTCGAAAAACGCTTCCCTCGGTTTGCGTCGGCAGGTCCGCAAACGGATTTTGGACAAGCCCGGCCTCCTTCCGGAGGGCCTGGAAACACGACCTCAGCAGAATCAGCGTCGCATTGTACGTCTTGGGCGCCACTCCGCGGTCCGCCTCGCTCTTCAAGAATTCCCGAGCCATCTTCGTCTGGACGTCAGCCATTTCCCGGGCAACCGGGTAATGCCCGCCCAAGAAGGCGACAAAGTTCTCGATCTTGCTCACACCCTGAGAGAGGTAACGTTCGCTGGGTGGCCGAGGTCGCGGCACTGCCCTCCACGCCTCCGCCATGGCCGAGAGAAAAAGCGAGCATACCCGCTCGCCAGTCCGAATTTCGTGGATCTTTTGGACCAGTTCCTCCGAGGTGCTGCGCTTTTTCAGGTCCAGCTGCAGCTGCTCCAGCGCACCCTGGGCTTTCATCCGGGACCGCTCAAAAGCCGGGTCTCCCATATCTTTCAAGCTTGGCGGAACCGAGCCCCGAATTTCGACGCCAACATTTCTGCAAAGGTACCGGCCATTGACCATGACCCGACCGTACCACCATTTGCTGCCCTTTCGGATTTCGAGTGGCATAGAATTACCGGATCGGGAACGCCAGGAAACCACGTGCAACCGGGGGAACATTCCGTTTTGGAAGTCCCAAAGTTTTCAACCAAGTCGGCTGGAAAATCGGAGTTTTTTGGGCAATTTCGTTCACGCCCAACACTGGTAACTTCACCAGCGCGTTCAAAATCGCCGAGACGTAAAATGGCGCCCTCCAATGTATTAAGATTTTCTGACGCGACTCTGAACGAAGGGAGTTTTGCCCAGCATTCTCATGTGCGCAGCAAATTAGCCCGTCACTCTCATAACCTGAAGGTCGTCAGTTCAAATCTGACCCCTGCACCCAATTTTAAGGCCATCGGCTCAACCGATGGCCTTAATTTTTAATGACTTACGTGATTTTAGAATGGGCGCCTTAAAATTGGTGAAACGGGGCGAACGGGTTGAAAATAGGCGAACAAAAACCACCAAAACCACCACCACGGATTTTTGCTTTTATTGGTCGTACCCATCCTTTCAGCTTAGGCGCTTAACCTGGAGGGACGACCTCTGTGTCGTCCGGTTCGAGCCAGTCCCTGCGCTCCCGCGCAGGGCTACCGCAAACCGGACGACACGACTTGTCCGGCCATGTCGTCCTGCAGGAGGTACTTCCAGGCATCGACGATCTCGATGCCCGGAGGAGGGCGGGCGGATGGGCGTTCGTGGAGGACGAGCAAGCGTCTAGCCCGGGGAAAACGTTCAGCGGCCCATTCAAGGGACGAGATTTCACGGTCCCACGTATCCTTGGCTGTTCCCGACCAGGAGACATTGACCAGCTCTTCCGGTGTGGCGCCACCGATCGCCAGATCGACTTCGCGGTCGCCGCCGATGTAGGCAAGGTCCTCGCGCCGTCGGCGCCAATGAAGAAATATCGCAGTTTCCAGCTTGTGGCCGAAATCGCCCGTTGAGTCGGCGACGAAGGTGGAGGCCATGGCCCAATCCACGGGATGGAGCTTTCTCGGATTAACCGCCTGTTTTCGCAGGGAACGCTCCGCCACTGGCAGGAGAAAAACGATATAGGATTCCTCGAAATGATGGACGTAGCGGTAGAGGGTATCCTTGGACAAATCCAGTCCCTGCGATTTATAGTCGTTCCAGGTCTTGTGAACGTTGAGCAGGGACGCGGGATGGCCCAGGCACTGCCTGAGGAGGAGCCGTAGCACTTGGGGGTTGGCGATCCGGTATCTTTCGGCCAAATCCTTGTAAAAAAGGAGGTCGACATATTCCCGGAGAATTCTGGGGCGCAGACTTTCTTCGGCCAGCACGATCTCCGGCAGGCCGCCCGTCCCGATGTAGTCCTCCAGTGCGGCCGCCATCCTGCTTTCCGACGCCCGGGAGTGGGGTTCGTGCTTCAGTCCGTGAAATTTGAGAAATTCGGGGAAGGAGAGCGGGAAAACCTCAAAGGAGACGCTTCGTCCGCGCAGGGCCGTTGCCAGTTCCCGGGAAAGCAGATGGGACGACGAGCCCGTGACGAAAAGATGCGCCTCTTCCGTGTCGTGGAGACGCCGGACGAAGGTTTCCCAGCCGCGAACTTTCTGCACTTCGTCGAAAAAAAAGTATCTGGGCT
>Ga0206874_1092_pt1 | contig 24270 bp, 21 predicted proteins | sample Alteio_BWOrgCont_12_FD_152629 | JGI IMG/M metagenome (GOLD analysis project Ga0206874, IMG submission 152629) | Enriched cells from forest soil in Barre Woods Harvard Forest LTER site, Petersham, Massachusetts, United States -... | ecosystem: Environmental > Terrestrial > Soil > Temperate forest >...
AAACAAAATGCGATGGTATTGCAGGTTACCCCTGAAAAGTATTTGAATATGATTTATTATGGCAATAAGCTATCTGATAAAAACGAATATGCCGCTATTGCTCCTGCTTATAAAATTAATCACAATACCAGCGGATACAACTCTGCATATACTTCGTCGGGTGCGCGCAACCTGCTGGAGCCTGCTATATCGGTAACCCATGCCGACGGTAATAAATCGTTGGATTTAAAATATGTGAGCCATACCATCACCAAAATAAGCGACGACATCAGCTTGGTAAGCGTCAACATGAAGGATTCTGTTTATGATTTTGAGGTAACCTTGAATTATCAAACCTACTTTAACGAAAATGTAACCGAACAATGGAGCGTAATAAAACACCACGAAAAACGTGATGTGGTGCTTAATAAATATGCATCGGCAAACCTGTACCTGCAGGCCGGAAGCTATTGGCTGAAACATTTTCACGGCGAATGGGCACAGGAAATGCGGCCTGAAGAAGAGCAGCTTGACCATGGCATAAAAACGCTTGATTCAAAGCTTGGCACACGTGCCGATCTGTTCCAGCCGCCGGTATTTATGGTGTCGTTAGATAAGCCCTCTACAGAAGATGCAGGCGAAGTATTGTACGGTAACCTGGAGTGGAGCGGTAACTACCGGATAGACCTGGAGGTTGACCCTTCCAACAACCTGCGGTTAATAGCGGGCATTAATAATTATGCAGCCGATTATGTTTTGAAACCCGGCGTTGAATTTACTACGCCTAAATTTGTTTATACTCTTAGCGATAAAGGAAAGGGCGAAGCCAGCCGTAACCTGCAGCAATGGGCACGTAAATACAAAATTGTTGATGGCGAAGGGCCGCGCCTCACTTTATTGAATAATTGGGAGTCGACCTATTTTAATTTTGATGAAAATAAGCTGAGCGCTCTTTTAAAAGATACCAAAGAATTGGGTGTCGATCTTTTTTTACTGGACGACGGCTGGTTCGGTAATAAATATCCACGAAACAGCGATCACCAGGGGCTTGGCGACTGGGAAGTTAACAAGGCCAAACTGCCCAATGATATTGCTTTTTTAACCAAAACCGCTAAGGAAGATGGTGTTAAATTCGGCATATGGGTAGAACCTGAAATGGTTAGTCCTAAAAGTGAGCTATACGAAAAACACCCCGATTGGGTAGTAAAGCAACCCCAGCGCCCCGAGTATTATATGCGCAATCAGCTGGTTTTGGATTTGACTAATCCTAAGGTTCAGGATTTTGTATTTAGCGTGGTAGATAACTTATTTGTGAAAAATCCCGGTTTGGCTTATATAAAATGGGACTGTAATTCAATTATCTATAACGCCTATTCAGCATATGAGGGTCATCAATCCAATTTTTATACCGATTATGTTTTCGGCTTATATAAAGTGCTTGATCAGTTGCGGGCCAAATACCCAAAAGTGCCAATGATGCTATGCTCGGGCGGCGGCGGACGCGTTGATTACGGCGCATTAAAATACTTTACCGAATACTGGCCAAGCGACAATACCGAGCCGGTTGAAAGGATCTTTATTCAATGGGAGAACTCTTATTTTTACCCTGCGCTTGCCAGCTCAAACCATGTTACCAACTGGGGTAAGCAGCCTATTAAATTCCGTACGGATGTTGCCATGATGGGCAAATTAGGTTTTGATATTGTGATCAGCAAGTTAAAGCCCGATGAGCTTGCTTATTGCCAGCAGACTGTTAAAACGTACAAGCAATTTTCGGAAGCTATATGGCACGGCGATCAATACCGGTTACAGGACCCGCGCGAAAATGACGCAGCATCAATTATGTACGTAGACTCTACAAAAAACAGCGCCATTATGTTCAATTACCTGGTAAATTCCCGTACAGCGGCAGGAACCAGTACGCCAATCCGTTTAAAAGGGCTTGATCCTGACAAAAGCTATTCGATAAGTGAGGTTAACTTATATCCAGGCACAAAATCAACCATTCCCAACGGAACATATACCGGCAGGTTTTTAATGACGATAGGCGTTAACCCGGATGTGCGTGAAGGAAGAGCAAGCGTTTTGATAGGGATAGAGGAAAAAAAATAAACTTACGCTCACCTAATTGTTTCCGGCGGGTGCAGCTTTTGCTGCACCGCCTTCAACAACTCAAAATATTAATATAGGGGTATTAGTCAGGTTGATTATATCCTGCTCACAATTCCGCTCTCAACCCGTTTACGGTATGACCAGAAGAAAACAATTGGAAATACAAAGAGATTAAATATGGTATTGGTTATCAGCCCGCCTATAACTACAATAGCTAAAGGCTTGGATGCTTCGGAACCAATACCGTTTGACATTGCCGCAGGCAATAAACCTATGGCAGCCATCATGGCCGTCATCACTACCGGCCGTAAACGATCGGCAACACCCGCCTTTATAGCAATCGCAAAAGATGTCCATGTGGTGTGATGCCTTAACTCGGAGATATTGCTTTTAAATTTAGTAATGAGTATAACTCCATTTTGCACGCAAATACCAAACAGCGCTATAAAGCCGATACCGGCCGAAATATTAAAGTTAACTCCTGTTATCAATAGCGCCAGGATGCCGCCCATAATTGCGAACGGCACATTATTAAGCACCAGCAGGGAATCCCTGAAATTGCCAAACAGGATAAACAGGATAAAAAAGATAACCAGCAAACTGATAGGTACAACCTGGCTTAATCTTTTAGTAGCACGTTGTTGATTTTCAAAATCACCGGCCCATTGCAGCGAATAGCCTTTGGGCAATTTGATTTGGGATTCAACTTTATCCTGGGCCTCTTTAACGGTACTACCCATATCCCTGCCGCGAATGGAAAATTTAATAGCTCCGTAACGCTCGTGATCATCACGATAAATCATGCTTACGCCTGTAATCTTTTTAATGCTGGCAATTTCGCGCAGCGGTACGGTATTATTGTTAAGCGTAGGGACGCGCAAATCGCCGATGGCCTCTTCATTGCCCCTGAAATCTTCGGGGTAGCGTATCCTGAGGTCAAATTTGCGTTCGCCTTCATATATCTGCGTTGCCGCTTTACCACCAATTGCCATTTCAATAACTGCATTGGCATCAGCAGCGGTAACACCATATTGCGCCATTTCTTCCTGGTTAAGGTCTATCTGCAACTCAGGCTGACCAACGTTATGCAGTATGCCTAAATCTTCAATACCTTTTACACCTTTTAGTATGGAATATATATCTACTTCACGCTTTTCAATATAATTATAGTCGTCTCCAAACATTTTCACTACGATGGAGCCCTTAACACCTGATACAGCTTCTTCCACATTGTCAGATATCGGTTGCGAAAAGTTTATATCCACCCCAGGGAAAAACTTTAGCTTTTCCTGCATCCGTTCGATAAGCTGTTCCTTGGTTTCCTTTCTTTTCCATTCATCCTGCGGATAAATATCTACATGGAACTCAATATTATAAAAGCCTGTAGCATCGGTGCCATCATTGGGCCTGCCTGTTTGCGACATTACCTGCTTTACCTCATCAAAACTCAAAAAGATGTTACGCATCTCATTAGCCATCTTAACCGATTCCTTTAATGAAATACTTAACGGACCAGTGGCGCGCACATAAATTGCCCCTTCATTTAACTCCGGCAAAAACTCGGTTCCCAACAAGTTGAAACAACCCAAACTAATAACCAGGGCTATTATAGCAATAGGGAAAACTATCTTCCGGCCTTTAAAGCAGAAAGAGTAAAATTGCATGGCATAACGCGTAATAAACTCAACAAATACGTTGTGTTTTTCTTTAACATCCTTACGAAGCAACACGCTTGCTAAAGCCGGAACGAAGGTAAAAGTTAAGATCACGGCGCCTAACAAAGCAAAGCCCAGTGTCCAGGCTAAAGGTGAGAACATTTTACCTTCAACCTTTTGGAAACTGAATATGGGTAGTAAACCGGTAATGATGATGAGCTTGGCAAAAAATATACCTTTACCATTAACCAAACAAGCCTTTTTAATTAAACCGAGCTTGCTCATTTTATTGTAGTTTTCCATCCCAACTTCCTTGGCGCGATGATCGAGCACTACAAATATCCCTTCAACCATTACCACCGCACCATCGATGATGATCCCGAAATCTATCGCACCCATGGATAAGAGGTTGGCCGACATGCCTTTCAGCTTCAAACAAATAAAAGCGAATAACAATGCCAGCGGGATGATCAGCGATACGATCAGCGTAGTGCGCCAGTCGGCCATGAAAAGGAATACGATAATGGTAACGAAGATGATGCCCTCGCACATATTGTGCAATACGGTATGAGTAGCGAAGTTTACAAGATCCTCGCGGTCGTAAAATGTTTTTAGCTTAACATCATCAGGTAAAATTTTATTATTAAGCTGGTTGATCTTTATCTTAAGCGCTTTTATCACCTCGCTGGGGTTTTCACCCTTGCGCATTACAACTATACCCTCAATAACATCAGGGTCCTTATCGCGGCCAACCTGCCCTAATCTTGGTAGCGCCGATTCCGTAACTTCGGCTATAGTTTTTACATATATCGGCGTTCCCTTAATATTGTTTATAACTATATTTTTTATTTCGCTGATATTATTCAGCAAACCTATACCTCTTACCACATAAGCCTGCCCTGCCTGGTCAATCACATCACCACCCACGTTTACGTTGCTTTTTGAAACGGCATCAAATAGCTGTAAGGGAGTTACATTATACTGTACAGCTTTTTGGGGATCAACCGTTATCTGGTAGGTTTTAACTTCGCCGCCAAAGCTGTTAACATCAGCAATACCCGGCACTGCCCTTATTTCGCGCTCAACTACCCAATCTTCAATTGTTTTCAGCTCGCGGGGCGATCTTTTATTGCTGGTTAATGTAAAGCGGTATATTTCGCCGGTTGGCCCGTAAGGCGGCTCAACGGATGGGTTTACCCCATCAGGCAGATCAGCATCGCCCAGGTGATTATTGATCTGTAAACGGGCAGCTGCATAATCAACATCATCATCAAACGTAATTTTAACTACCGAAAGGCCGAATAAAGATGATGACCGGATGCTTGTTTTTCTTTCAGCCGGATTCATGGCAATTTCAAGCGGGCGGGTAACAAACTTTTCTACTTCTTCAGCACTTCTTCCGGGCCATTGTGAAATTATGGTGACTGATGTATTGGTAACATCAGGAAACGCATCGATACTGATAGTTTTAAAGCTGATATATCCTGCAACAGCAAGCAGGGCCGTCACAAAAAATATGAAGAACCTGTTCCTGAGGGCAAACGAAAGAATATTTTTTATAAATCGATTCATTTTTATTTCGGAATTCGGATGTTCGATTTCGGATTTATTTTTATTTCCGATTTCGAGTATTCGTTCCGATTGTCATCGAAACGGCATCCATTTTTATTATTTATATTTTAAAATATTTCTAATTCCGAAATCGAAAATCCGAATTCCGAAATCTCCATCTCTAGTCTTTTAATGACTCGTACAAATAAACCTGCCGTGATGCAACAATACGATCACCGGGTTTTAAACCATCACTGATGTAAGCCCTGTCCTCAACAGTTTTAGCAATTTTAATAGGTTGTATATGTACCTTGGCTTTACCATCAATTACTATTACATAGTTTTTATCGTTATCAAAAACCAATGCGTTCGAGCTGATAAAAGGTAGCGTCTCGCCCGATTTTGCTTTGATCATTACATTGGCAAACATGCCTGGTTTAAGTAAATTGCCGGGGTTATTGATGGTTACCCTTGCATGCATTACTTTATTATCCGGGTCGAGCATATTATCAATCCTGGCTATCTTTCCGTCGAATACTTTATCCGGATACGATAAAGTGGTGATCTTTACAGGGTCGCCGGTTTGAATTTTTGAGATATCCGATTCATAAACATTGACCAGCACATATACAGTCGATAGATCAGCTATAGTAAACAGGTTCAGTGTATTATCTGCCCTTACCTGTGTATTATTGGTCAGGTTTTTTTCAACCACAAAGCCTGATAGAGGCGCTTTAACTTCGTATCCGTTACCGTTGCTTTTATTTATCTGGATCACATCACCTGCGCGCCGGCCTTCGGCAACTGCTTTTTGATAATCGGCCTTTGCCTGCTCAACATCTCTTTGAGAAGACAGCCCGCTTTTATACATATCTTCAGTTGACTCCAGGATGCGTTTAGTATTGTTGATGTCGGCAGTGGATGAGGTATAATCTCGTGTAAAGCCAGCCATTTCAGCGCTTTTCATAATAGCCAGCGTTTGCCCTTTATGCACTACATCGCCCAGCTGCACATTTACATCCTGCGCTACCCCGCTTACAAAAGGGAAAACCTTTACCATTTTATTTTCATCGGGGGCAATGCTGCCGGTAAGGGTTAGCTGTGTAAGCGCGCTTGCCTCTTTCACTGTATCCTTCAGCAGGCTGTTCAATAAGGTATCAGTAACCTGGAACCTGGTATCTTTTTCGGATGTTTCGGCCGCATGATGGCAGCTTTGGAACGCAAAAGCTGTAACCAGTAAGACAGATGAGATAGTTAATATTTTATATTTAGCGTACATGATAATCCTTGTGGTTATTGATTAAAAAACGGCGTGCCGGTAACATAATTAAGCTGCTCAAGCGATGTGATACGATTAAGCTGCAGGGTGTTTAATTGTATAGTATTGGTTTTGTACGAATCATAAAAATCAAGAAACTCCAATAAACTGATGTTCCTTTTTTCATAGTTCTTAAAAACTTCCTGTATCAGGTGATTAAAATCCTGTTTAAACTGCGGGTCAAAGCTGTTATACAATTTCTCCAGCCGTAATGCACCCTTGTAATTTGTTGCCAAATCGCTTTCTAACTGGTTTTGCTGGCTTTGCAATTGCACCTTGCTTTGATCGATGGCAATGCGGGCCTGCTTTATGCCTCCCTGGTTACGGTTAAAAAAAGGCAGGTTAAATTCAATTCCGGCGCCTAAGTAATTGGTACCGTATGCCCCCAGTTTATCGTAATTAAGAGAAAGCGAAAAATCGGGAATAGCAGTAGCCTTTTGCAATTGCAGGTTCATGCTGTTATAATCGATATTGATCTTTGCAAGTTTCAAATCGTAACGGTTAACGTAAGCCGAATCAAGCAGTTTTTGATAAGGAACAGTTGCTACAATATCCTTCCCGTCAAGGTCATAATTAGCCTGCGGATCAACATATGTGTTGGGATTAGCTTTAATCAGTATCTTAAACTCACTTTGTACGGTATCAATACCAACCTGTAGGCCGTTATATTCGGCCTGTAACGAATACAATTGTGACTGTATGCGCAGCAATTCTTTTTCGGCAATGTTTCCTTTTGCGTACTGCTCTTTAAAAGCGGCTAAAGTTTTTTGCAACGAGCTTATCTCTTCATTATAAACCTTAGCAGATTGTTCCTGGAAATAGATGGAGTAAAAGTCGTTTCTTAAGGTAAACTTCAGGGTTCTGAGCAAGTCAAAAAACTGGTACTTTGCCTGCTCAACACCAATTTTAGCAAGCTGTATATTTTTGTTACGCTTGCCGGCTGTAGTAAAAAGCTGTGATATGCTGAACGATTGTTCGTTATAGGCATTGGGCACATCATTGGCATATATACCATTTGAAAAGCTGAAATCGGGATTGTTAAATAAACGGGCAGTAATGATCTGGGCGCTGGCGTTATCAATATTATAGCGCTGGATAATAAGCTGAAGGTTGTTTTTTATAAATTGATCTTCGGCTTGTTTAACTGTTAATTTGAGGGTATCATTTACAGAAGCTTGTGCATTGGCAGAAAATGCGTTAACCAAATACACTGTTTGTATAAATATAAGAACACGGACAAGCTTATTGAACATAATATTATTTAACGGGGCAAAGTTAAGTGACCCATATTAAACCTGAATTAAAGAGAGATTAGAATGAGATTAGAATTTACCTGGTAAACTGGATGATTACCGAAGTACTGCTGCCTGGGATGGAGCTTAGAGTAATTGTACCATTAAACAAGTTAATGATTTTGTTAGTTACATAAAGGCCTATGCCATTGCCGTGATAGCCTTTTACATTTGTACCGCGGTAAAATGAATTAAAAACTTTATCCAGTTCTGCGGGCATTATACCTATGCCAATATCAGTAATTTTAATAGTGATACGGTTTTCATCGGCATACAGATCACATTGCACGCGCTTGTTTCCTGAAAATTTAAAAGCATTACCGATAATATTATTAAGCGCAATTGTTAATAATGATTTATTGGCATCCACCTGCAACCTTTCGTGGTCGGCAGGCAGGTGCAATATTTTTACATTAAACAATCCTTTACCTGCTTTTTCGGCCCAATAGTCATTAAGCTCCCATATCAATTCATCAATTGCAACCGGTTTAAATGCAGGCTGCGTATAATTCATATCTACATGCGCCAGCTCAAGCAAACTGGTTATGGTTTCATTTAACCGCTCTGCATCTGTCAATACCGATTGCAGCACCTGCTCATATTCGGCATTGGTACGCAGCTTATTTAATGAAATTTCAATTTCGCCAATTATGGTGGTTATGGGCGTTCTTAATTCGTGGGATGCATTGATCACGAAAGTTTGCTGCAGCTCGAAAGCGTTTTCAAGGTGCTCCAGTAATTGGTTAAAATTATGAGCCAATGCACTTATTTCGTCTTTGCCGTTTCCTTCATCAACACGTAAGTTCAAACTACCGGCCCTTACCCTGCGCATCTGGCTGATCACTTTATCAATAGGTTCAAGGGCTTTTTGCGCAAACCACCTGCTTATAATGAATAAGCCTGCCGTTACGCTTAGCAGCAATATAGACATGGTTACAATAAGGTCCCTTATTCTTTTATTGCCTTGCAGATCAATAGCCGAAACCAGTATTACAAAATTACCTTGGTTGTCGTTGTAATAAATGCCAACGGTATGCCTGTTCCCTTCTGCAAACTCCATTTGTTTGCCCCTTCGTACAGCATTAATTACAGGGCTTGTCCAAAACTGGTTTTTATCTTTTATAAACGATGCCGCATTTTTATCGTCATACAACCTAACCACCTCATCGGGTAGTGGCTGCAGATAACGTTCCCGCACATGACTTAATGAATCGGCCGAAATCTCATCAGCCTCCAGGTATAATTGGGCGGCCACATTTGCCCTATCCATCAAATGATCGTAAAAATCAGACTTGAGCAGCGAATTGAAAGTAATACAAATAACCACCTGAACAATTAACAGAACAAATGCACTTACTGCAGTAAAATAAAGCGAAAGCCTGTTCTTTATCTTCATGGGTTACTTATCTGTTTTTAAAATATAGCCCATTCCTATAACCGTATGGATCAGCTTGCCTTTAAAGCCCTTTTCAATTTTATTGCGCAAATAATTTACGTATACATCAATAAAATTTGTCCCTGTATCAAAATCAATTTTCCACACCTGTTCAGCAATATATTCTCTTGAAAGTACCTTGTTGGGATGGCGCATAAACAGCTCAAGCAATGTATATTCTTTAGCCGTTAATACAATCTGCTTGCCGGCTCTTTCGGCAATATTGCTCCACGTGTCTAATTTCAAATCGTCAAACGTTAGGGTATGATCTTCTGGTACAATAATATTTTGTCTTCGCAGCAGCGCCTCAATACGCGCAAGGAGCTCGCTGAAGTGGAAAGGTTTAACCAGGTAATCATCAGCCCCGGCCTTTAATCCTGATACCTTATTTTGTATCTGGTCTAGCGCGGTGAGCATCATTATAGGGGTTTTAGTATTGTTGAGCCTTATTTGGCGGCAGAGCTCAATGCCATTGATGTCGGGCAGCATTACATCAAGTATCAATAATTCGAAATTTGCAGCCTGGATTAATGATTTGGCGCTAGCGCCATCTTTTGCAGTATGTACCTTATAGCCATTCTCCTCCAACCCCTTGCAAATAAATGCAGAAACCTTTTGTTCATCCTCAACCAAACAAATATTGACCATTAACAAAGATAAACTAAGATTAACTAAGATTCATAGGATTTAAGGATGATAGGATTATATGGGTTAATTAACCAGTATTTAAGGATGATATGAATAATAGCGGTTTAAATTAATTTATCCGCCCTGATCTTATCATCCTTAAATCCTATGAATCTTAGTTAAAAGATGCGCTGTTGTATTACCGCCATAAAGCCATCCTTAAACTTTTCGCTGATGGGTATTTGTTTATTGGCAATATAAATGTGGTTGTCCTGTATTTTGTTGAGTTGTTTTGTATTTACGATGTACGAATTGTGTACGCGTACAAACGGGGCAGCCAGCTGTTCATCAATATCTTTTAAACGACGGTAAATCAGTATTTGCTCGGCCATTGTTACTAGGCGTACGTATTCCTTTTCTCCCTCAAAATATTGAATATCTTCCAGCAATATTTTCCTCAGCACTTTGCCCGATTTTACAAAGAAATATTCTTTCTCAATAGCAGGAAGCGCCTTTTCATTATCATTATGGCTATTAAAATAAGCCTCTATCTTTTGCATGGCCGCCAGGAAACGCTTAAGTGTTATAGGTTTTAACAAATAATCGATGGTTTGAAAAGTATAGCTTTCGGCTGCATATTCTGAGTATGCTGTGGTAAATATTATTTTGGTATCCTTTGATAGCAAGCCAGCCAGCTCCATACCGGTAAGCTGCGGCATATTGATATCCAAAAAAATAAAATCAGGTTTATTCTCTTTTAAAAATGACATAGCCTCCAAAGCATCATAACATTTGGCTAAAAGCTGCCATTTGGTGTTTTGCTGGATTAAAATTTCCAGCAGGTTTACCGCATTGGGCTCATCATCAATAATAACGCAGCTTAAATTCATGTTAAGGGAACTTTTAAAAATGCGGTGAAAAAACTGCCTGAATTATCTATGTTCAATTCAAACTTTGTTCCATATAAAAAAGCAAGGCGCTTGCGCAAATTTTCTATGCCAAAACCACTTGGGCCGGCATTGCCGGGTTTATCATAAATCCGGTTCTTTGTTTGAAACAAAAGATAGCCGTCCTGTTGTACCAGGGAGAGCTCAATTTTGTTTTCGCTGCTTGATTTATCGATGCCGTGTTTAAAAATATTCTCAACAAACGTCATCAATAACATTGGGGGAATGCGGACATCAGCGTTACAGTCGCGAATAAATTCCAGTTCAATTTCATGCCTTATTCTTATTTTTTCCAGAACAATGTAATTCTCCAAAAAATGTATTTCTGTTGAAAGTGAAACTTCATCCTTGGGGCTTTCATCTACAAAATAACGCATAATGTCTGATAGCCGCTCAATCAGCTTTGCCGTGCGGGGCGCTTCGCGATAAGCTTCGTAATAAATATTATTGAGCGTATTAAATAAGAAATGCGGTTGTACCTGTGATTTTAAAAGATTGAGCTCTGCCTGGCTTTTTTGCACCATAATTTTTTCAGATTGCTGTTTTAATTCAAAATAAGCCATTGCAATGCGGAAAATAAAACTGAGCATGTATGTTAAAATTCCCGCCACGATAAAGTTAATTATCGACTCCAATGTCATTTGATCGCGCATGGTGGGATAGTAAATGTTATATAAGGCAGTGAGCAAATACCCCCTTGACAACCCTGCGGTTACTAAAAGTATAATGACACAAATAATATATATTGTTTTTTGCCCCTTTTGGTACAAACGCGGAAACAGCAAACTAATATTTCCATAAATAACAATGGCATAAAATGAAATGTTGATTAACGTATACCACCAGGCGTGGTAAAAACCCCCTTCGGGAAGTATGGAAAAAAAGATGATAAAAAAAACGGCCAGCCATACCAGCCATTGCAGGCGGGCGATAGTTGTCATACCACTAATCAATTTCATTTTTAAATGTACAAAGCTTTTTGATTCTGACTAAAGGTTTTCAATAAATAGGCCTCTTTATTCAATCGTTACTATGCCATTCCATATTTCGGCTATTGATTTTATTGCCGCAATGGTTTAAAATAATTGCCTACAGGTTGAAATAATTTGTCCGGATAAGTAATAAAAACAAGCTTTATTTCATAAATTATTCAACCACATATCAAAGCTTTAGCAATGAAAAAAATATTCACAGCCATTATTATCACGGCAATTATCCAGTTTACCTTCACTAGTTTAGCCCATGCACAACTATCGGCATTACCTGATGCTGGCAACAGGAGGGCATCGGTAAGCGAAGGGATAGGCATTACCGATGTTACTATTCATTACAACCGCCCCCATGTTAAGGGCCGGGAGGGTCACATTTGGGGCGAGCTTATCCCGGTTGGATATGTAGACCAGGGCTTTGGCACCTCAAAAGCCGCCCCATGGCGTGCCGGCGCGAATGAAAACACCTTTATCGAATTTTCGACCGATGTAAAGATAGAAGGTCAGCTATTGCCTGCAGGTAAATATGGTTTTTTTGTGGCTTATGATCCTAATGAATGTACATTGATATTTTCGAAAAACTACACCTCATGGGGCAGCTTCTTTTATAACCAAGCTGAAGATGCCTTGCGTGTAAAAGTAAAACCTGTACCTGCGGATAAAAGCGTTGAATGGTTAAAATACGAATTTGCTGATCAAACGCCAGTTAGCGCCACGGTTCAATTACAATGGGAAAAACTGATCATCCCTTTTAAAATAGAGGTTGATGTGGTAAACACGCAGCTTGCATCGTTCCGGAAAGAGCTTCGCAGTGATAAAGGTTTTACCTGGGAAAGCTGGGATCAGGCAGCTGCATTTTGCGCGCAGCATAAAACCAACCTTGATGAGGCTTTATTGTGGACAGATCAGGCAGTGGGACCGGATTTTGGCGGCAGTCAGAGTTTCCAGGCCTGGAGCACCAGGGCAGCAGTATTGGATAGTTTAGGGCGTGGTGCCGAAGCTGCCGCCGCAATGAAAAAGGCGCTGCCTTATGGTAGCCTGAACGAGCTATACTTCTACGCGAGATCACTGGCCCGCAATAAGCGAGGTAAAGAAGCCCTTGAAATATTTAAAATGGATTATGATAAACATCCGGATGAGTTTTTAACCAATACCGGTATGGCCCGGGGATACGCGGCCATAGGCGATTATAAAAAAGCTTTGCCATTTGCATTAAAGGCCCAGGCCCAGGCGCCTGCAGGAGCTAATCAAATAACTATGGCGACAATGGTTAAAGCATTACAGGATGGGAAGGATGTAAATTAGGGATTAGAGGTTGGAGATAAGAGGTTAGACGAAAACAAGAAGTGACAATTTATTAATTATTAACCAACTAAATCCGATGATCAATATCATCACGCAATTTTTATCCTGGTTGTCGAGGGAAATTATATTGGGCATAATCATTACCTGGTGTTCCCTCTTTTCGGCCTTTGGGCAGAATGTGCAACAATCAAATATAATTGACACCGCTGCGCGGCCTGCGGTTTTTGCGCCGGGTATAGTTTCTACACCCTATGATGATGGCGTTGCTACATTTGCACCCGATGGTAATACGGTTTACTTTTTCCAGGGTACTATTTATCCTACTATTTGTTTTTCAAAGCGGGTTGACGGTGAATGGGCCAGGCCAAAAGTAGTTCCGTTTTCGGGACGCTGGGGCGATTGGGATCCGTTTCTAAGCCCGGATGGCAGACGGTTATATTTTGTTTCAAACCGGCCTCTGGACAGTGCATCGCAGGATAAACCTAAAGGAAAAACCCATATTTGGTATGCCGACCGGCTGGATGGTGATAACTGGTCGGCCCCGCATTATATAAATGCACCTTTCAACCTGGATGGAATTGGTAATTATGCGCCAACGATCAGTAATTCGGGCACACTTTGTTTTTATTCACCGGCCAGGGACACGAGCAGCAGGCGAAAAAGCTTTTATGTAAAATTGGCGGGCACTCAATACAGCGGGCCAAAGGCACTTTCATTAAACGGCAACGATGAAATAAGCGATCCGTTTATCGCACCTGATGAAAACTACATTATATTTGTTAGCGGCAATGATCTTTATATCAGCTACAGAAATGGCGATGATTGGTATCCCGGCCAAAAGTTAGGGCCACAGGTTAACAATGGCGACTCCAATTTTGATCCAACTGTTTCTCCCGATGGAAAAACCCTTTATTACTCATCCGCACGTGTAAAAGGATTCTACAAACGGGATCAAAAAGGCAAAGCGCTTGATTATGATGGGCTGACAACAGAAATGCAGAGCATCTTCAATGGTAAATCGAATATATTGATGATTCCGGTTAATTTGGACAAAAGCGGTTTATTAAAATAAATGTCAGTAATATTTTTTATTTTATTCTTTAATTCTTCACTTGCGTATAAAGTTGGTTATCATTTAAAATTATTGTCCTGCTCAACCGATTTAAAAGAAAAATTATTTGGGTTTACTTGTGAAGAAGATGGATAAGGGAAATTACTCTCATTAAAAGACGAAACCTGTAAAAGTTGAAAAGTTTTAAGGTTGAATGCACTTAAGTCAAGGCTTGTTAACCCAAGGTATTTAGAAAAATCAGGAAGCTTAATATTAGTAAAGTTTGCAGCTGAAGGCGAAAAGAGTGCTATCTGTACCACCGGAAAAGATCCGGTACCTGTACCATTAGAAAGAAAATCTGCAAGATAATAGTCAAAAGTACCTGAAAAACCGGGAACAAAATTAGTCAGGTTTGTCCCCTTTATAGCTATTGAAGCATTAATAGTTCCGATTTGATCCGGGATACTCGTGCCTGTTGATACATTTGTGTAAAGAAAATTCCCATTTTGAGAGAAAGCAGATGTAGTATACAGTGGAAAGGATTCTGAAGGATAATTGTAGTTAACTTGGTTAGCCGACGAAGATGTTCTTCCAAAATCGTAAAAATTATAATAATTATTATCAGATATCCCATAAACTGATACAGACAGATTATTATATGTTGATGTAATCGTCTTTACTAAAGGTGTTTCCTTTAATTGGGAGAGGTCGACATTTAAATTAAGGGTTCCTTTGGGAATATTAAAAAAGTTATAAGAGTACTGGTTGTTTTTTAACATTTGAACCCAAATTTTACTGCTATCCGGATAATAAAGTGTTTGTAAGTTTGTACTGTCGGAGAGTGAATGGAGGGTAGTTCCTCCGTAATAATTGGTTGCCACCTGTAAAAGATCAAAACCTGAAGTATTTGTCAAATGCACTTTTAATGGCGATTCAGCCTTTGTATTCATAGCTGGAAAAGGACCATTAAATGTGCTTCCTTTCTTAACCTGTAAATATCCATCTATCTCTGGTGATGTATTATCACTTGCCGGAGAAATTGTGATTTGAAATAAATTAAACCGGTCTTTCAGGAATGGTGTTAACGACGCAATTTTGAAAATTGTAGTACCTGGTACGTATTTAACTTCATTTAAAACATTTCCGTTTTCATCAGTAGCCACATAATAAACACTGGCGCCATTCTCAACAAACCCGGGGACACTAATATTTACTGTCACCAACGTGCTTGACCCCACCGCCACCTGGTTATACACAAACGGAACAAATACAACCTGCAACGATCCGTTAACCGTTTGCAAAGCCATGTTGTATTGCGTTAATGCCGTTATACTTAAACTTTTGGTAAAAGTTTGATTGCCTGTTTTTGATGTAAATGATACGCTGCCTTTTAAACCGCCCTTTACATATAAATAGTAAAAGCCATTGCTTAAGCCAAATTTATAGGTTTTTGTACCGGTATCTGTTTTAAAAGTGGGCACAGTGTTGCCTGCTACAAAGCTTTGACCTATAGTAATCAATCCATCGGTTGAAGTTGCTGTTAAGGATAATGCTTGCTGGGCGTTTACTGAATAAGACTTAAGCACAGCATTAAAACGCATAAAAGTATCAGCCGCAGCGCTTTGGTTTTTTGATGATACATAAATATTATAAGTGCCCTTGCTTAATGTTTTAATGTACGTGTCTATATTTTGCAGGTTAGTACTGTCTTTTATAGTTGAAGTAACCGTGCCGCCGGAACCCAACAGGTCAAATTGTATGAGTGCAGTACCGCCAATTACATTGTTCCAGGTACTGTTGGCGAAGGATGGATAGCTAACTGATTGTATAGAAATACCAGGTACCACCGGAGGCGTGGTATTATTGCTGCCATCTTTTTTGCATCCATTAAGGATAAATAATATTGCAGGAACTAATAGGAGTATATATTTTTTCATTTGTGATTTAGGCTTAAGTTATTTTACAATGGTTTTAAGGCGAAACAGGTGCCTGTGTACCGATACATTATTGGTATTCAATACGGCCGATATATCATACTGGTTCAAGGCGCTTACTGTGATGTCGTACAGGTAAAGGTCGCCGGTAGTAGCCGTGGTAAAGTTTATCCGGCCAGTTGTTGCATCCTTAACATAAATAAAATAATAGCCATTGGCTAAACCGAAATTTAAGGCCGTTGCTGCACCTGCAGGTGTAAACGTTGGCATAATTGTGCTGTCTACCTGGCTTTTGCTGATGGTAATAACGCCATCGGTGGTGGTAGCATTAAGGCTTATAGCCTGGTCCTTGTTTATCGCAACGTTATTTGCTAGTGCGCTGAATCTTATAAAAGTATCGGCAACTGCTGTGCTTTCTGTTGCAAGGGTAACATTATAAGCGCCTGCAACAAGCTGCCTGCTGTAACCATTAATGCTTTTAAGATTTAAGCTGTCTTTTACTGTACCAGCCGATAAGGTATCGCTGCTTAACGCTGCAAACTGTATGTTGGCTTCGCCGCCTAAAACCTGCTGCCAGTCGCTGTTTGCATCGTCGCGGATATTTGGAGCTAAAGAAACTTTAAACGTGTTGTTTTTAGTAGGGTTTACTGCATTATCTTTTGTGCAGCTGCTATACAACATAGTTGCAACACAAAGAAAAAGTAAATTTTTTCTCATTTGTAATAAGGTTTAGCAATAATTAAGCTTACTAATGTATTAAATTTATAAATAATAAAGAAATTCTTTTACTCCCTCTTACTCGTTCTTCTATATTTTGAAGGTACATAGCTATTACCAAACCTGAGCTTTACTTACATCCTGAAATTGTCCTGACAAATTTGTGGCTCACCTGTTGTTTCTTTGGGAAACATTTAACAGTAAGCTACCATGGAATATAGACAATTAGGCGCATCGGGACTACAAATACCGGTACTGAGTTTCGGAACGGCCACTTTTGGCGGCGGCAATGAATTTTTTAAGGCGTGGGGCAATACCCAGGTAGACGAAGCCAAACGGCTGGTTAACCTTTGCCTTGATGCCGGCGTTAACCTATTTGATACTGCGGATGTGTATTCCCGTGGTATTTCCGAACAAATATTAGGAAAGACACTGGAAGGAATACGTAATAAGGTACTGATCTCTACCAAGGCAACTTTCCCGATGGGTGATGGCCCCAATGATTTTGGTTCATCCCGCTTACATTTGGTTGAAGCTTGTGAAAATAGCTTAAAACGCCTGAATACCGACCATATCGATATTTATCACATGCACGGCTTTGATGGCAACACGCCGGTTGAAGAAACATTGCGGGCATTGGATGATTTAATTACCAGCGGAAAGGTGAGATACATTGCATGCTCCAATTTTTCGGGCTGGCATCTGATGAAATCCTTATCAGTTTCTGAAAAGTATGGTTGGGCCAGGTACGTTGGTCACCAGGCCTATTATTCGCTTTTAAACCGGGAGTTTGAATGGGAACTGATGCCACTTGGTATTGATAAAAATGTAAGCACTATAGTATGGAGCCCGTTGGCTTCGGGGCAGCTTAGCGGAAAATTCAGGCGGGGCCAGCCGGTGCCAGAAAGTTCAAGACTTAGCCAGGGCGGCGGGCACGGGCCAGCCACAGATTCTGAGCGACTTTATACTATTGTGGATGCATTAGATGAAGTTGCCGAAGAGACTGGTAAATCAGTTGCGCAGGTAGCTTTGAACTGGCTTTTACAACGGCCAACCGTGGTAAATCTTGTTATTGGCGCACGTAATGAAGAGCAGTTGAAACAAAACCTGGCAGCGGTAGGATGGAACCTGGATATTGAACAAATTAAAAAATTGGATGCTGCCAGCGAAGTGCCCCCAATTTATCCCTACTGGCACCAGCGTCAAAATGTAAGGCTAAACCCATTGCCTAAGTTTTATTAAAATGTACCTGTTTATATTTAATTGAATATAAAAGGATAATATTCTAATTTTATCGCTCAGGGCCTTTATAAACCTGGGCGATAATTATGTATAGACGGCACTTTATAAAGCTATCGGCAACTACCACAGCAACATTGTTATTTAGCAGGGTAACATCTGCTGCGGGCAGCAGTTCATTAATAAATACACCCGATGAAGTTTGGGCGCAATCCGGTGCGGAGTGGTTTAAGTTAAATTCTTCGGGCGGTTCCTTATTTACTTATAAGGATATTGAGGTTAGCCTGGAGACCAATGGCAATGCGAAGCGTGTTTATGTACAGTCGCCCATAACCGCATTAACGGGAGTAAGGTTTAAGTGGAAGCACCAGTTATCTCCGGCCACCAAAACTTTAGGCGATCATTGGGAGCGTACTTATGGCGATATGGCCTGGAAATCTCCGGCTTCCGGCATTAAAAATCCATGGTATGTATTACTGCATGATGATAAGCAAACTGCCTGCTTTGGCGTGAAAACTGGCTGTAATGCCATTTGCTGGTGGGCGGTAAATACGGGTAGCATTGAATTAACAATGGATACCCATTCCGGCGGTGTGGGCGTTCAATTAGGATCGCGTAAGCTTCATGCTGCTGATATAATTACAACCGAAAGCACAGCAACAGAAAATGCTTTTGCTACAGCTCACCGGTTTTGTAAGCTGATGTGCGATAAGCCGCGTTTACCAAAACAACCGGTATACGGCATAAACGATTGGTATTACGCTTACGGTAATAATTCGCCAAAACTGATTAAAGAGCAAACCGCTTTAATGGCTGAACTGGTAACAGATACCAATAACCGTCCATTTTCGGTAATTGATGCGGGCTGGGCTAAATACTCGCCTTATCTCCCTAATGACGGTGGCTGGGCCGATGATTTTTCGAAGCCTAATGACAAGTTTAAAGATATGCATCTGATGGCGCAGGATATTGTTAAGCTGGGCATGCGCCCTGGCTTGTGGACACGTGCGCTATGTGCTAAATATAATGATAACGCCAACCTGCTTGCACCTAAAATAAAGGGGCGCGACGATCCTAAAAACCCGGTGCTTGATCCAACCATTCCCGAGAATATTGAAAGGGTAAAAAATAATATTGCCACTTACAAACAATGGGGTTTTGAAATGGTAAAGCACGACTACAGCACCTACGATATTACCGGCAAATGGGGTATTGATATGAATGATAGCATCACCGAGCCGGGATGGGGCTTTTATGATAAAAGCAAAACAACCGCCGAAATTATTAATCACTTATACCTGTCAATTCGCGAACCGGCAGATGACATGTATATTATTGGCTGCAATACCATGAGCCACTTATCAGCCGGGCTTTTTGAGCTTAACCGTATTGGTGATGATACCAGTGGCAAGGAATGGGTCCGTACCCGTAAAATGGGTGTGAATACAATGGGTTTCCGCATGCCGCAGCACAATGCTTTCTATGCAGTAGATGGCGATTGCGTTGGCCTGACTAAAGATGTGCCATGGGAAAAGAACAAGCAATGGATGCAACTGCTCGCCGAAAGTAGTGCACCGCTATTCATATCTGCCCAGCCCGATGCCCTAGGGGCAGAACAAAAAGCCTTTGTAAAACAATGCTTTGCAAAAGCCTCCAAAGTTCAGCCAATTGGTGAGCCTTTGGATTGGTTAACCAACCCGCTGCCGACTAAGTGGAAGCTGGATAATAACATTGTTGATTTTGATTGGGGATAAGATAGAAATTATTTGCTTTGCCAAATTAGTCAATACTGATTTATAAAATCAGCAGGTGTCAGTATAGAAATATTTTCAAAAGGATGTAATACAAGCAGATCCTTATCACCGGTAATAATGCATGATGCATTGGCAGCAACCGCCAGTTCCAGGTATTTATCGTCCTTCGGATCCCTGCATATTTGAATGGATTTGCTGATTTAATTATAGTTCCCTGAGTAATCAGCGCCTTAAGAAATTCCTGTCTTTTTACCGGGGGATATATCTGTCAAATTTATTATTAGTTAAGGTTTCGGTATACTCCTGTAAAACGGATTCAGAAAACACAAGCCTTCCCAAGGATATTATCTTTTTTAAAGATAAAGCAGGAGTTAGCGATGAAAACACAGCAACACTAATAATAAGCATTAGTATCTATAACAAAATGTTTATCCGGCATTATTTATAAGCTTCACCGAATAGATTTTTCATTGTTTCTTCATCCCACTCCATCAATTCTCCAAGTTTCTCAATGGTAAGTCCATTACTTGCTGCTTCATCGGATAATTCATCTATCACATTAAAAAGAGCTTCATTTGAATTCTTTTTAAGAAACCTTTCCAGCAGCATGTTAACAGATGAGTTGATTTTTATCTTCTCCTGTGGACCTGCGCTATCATAGCTTTCTGCGATGGAATCATCAACCGGTAAAATAAGTGTTCTCATGATCTGTGTTTTTATATCCTGAAGGATACTGACATCCTTTCTTGTAAATCAAATTTACAAAAAACACATCGATATAAAGCGATGATAAGGGGATAGATTTTCAATCCGTCTTTTTCATATTAATTCTATCAGGCTCCTCAACTTCAATTTCGGGTCTGCCTTTATATAATATGAACACGCCTGTAACACACAGCGGCTTACCTTTTAGGTTTGCAAGGTCAAGCGTTATTTTGTTGCCTTTAACGGCAACCGTATATTTTTGATTGGGGTAAGCGCCACCCATGTTTAATAGGGTTAGCGTATCGCTTACAACTTTCAATGTATAAACTGTATCGCAAAGCGTTCCGTTTTTGCCGAGGTTTTTATTGAAATCAACAGCAGAAAAAGATTGCTGAGCAGTTGCAGTGCCGGCAAATGCAATAAACAGGATAACTGCCGGGATTAGTTTTTTCATCTTAATAAATTCCATTGTCGAAATTTGGATAGTATATTTTCTACAAAACTACAGCTATTTGTATGGAATGTTTGGGTTAACTATTTCTATAACAAAGAAGTTGCAGTTATCTGATTTTCATCTTGATTCTTGACTCTTTTCATCTCGTATCTATCTCTTTACGATAATTTTTTATAGCACGCACTATAGATGAGGCAATGGCATTTTGCCCGTCTTCGGAGTTTAGGTATTTCTCTTCGCCGGGGTTATTGATATAGCCGGTTTCAACCAGCACTGCCGGCATTGCACTGTGAGCCAAAACTAATACGCCTTGTTCTTTAACTCCCTGGCTTTTGCGGCCATCATTATTTATAAATTGTTTATTCAGCAACTCGCCAAATAAGATACTTTGCTTGCGATATTTCTGCATAAAAGTATTTAGTATAATCAAAGCGGTGGGGTTACTTTCGCTATAGCCATCGTAATTCTTTTTGTAATCCTTTTCAATATAGATGGATGCATTTTCTCTCAAAGCTTCCATTTGTTCGCCTTTGCGGTGAAAACCATACACTAAAAGCATCACACCTTTTTCTTTATGGGCAATTTTTGCGGTGCCTTCGGGCGATGAATTGCAATGGATGGATACAAACAGGTTAGCATTATTTTCATTAGCAATTTCCGACCGTCTTTTTAATTCAATAAACCTATCGGTTGTGCGGGTCATTATTACGTTTATGTTTTCCATATCCTGCTTAATAAGGCGCTGCACTTTTTTTGCTATGGAAAGGGCTACATTTTTTTCTAATGAATAAGCACCGTGGGCTCCCGGGTCTTTACCGCCATGCCCGGCATCTATAACTACAGTTTTAAATTTAAAAGGAGGGGGTACAGGCGCATCAGCCCTGCCGGTAAGGGATATTAATATAAAGTTTATTAACAGCGTACAGGTCAGAAACGCTTTTAAGCTTTTTACGTTTTCAATCATTAAAACAGATAAGAGCGTAACTAATTAAATTGTTTCAATCTATTTTTTTTGCGGCTGCTTTACTGCATTTGGGGCATAGACCGGTTGCATATAAAGTAAAACCTTCTGATTTAAAACCATTTGGGAGCTTTATGGGGGGGAGATCTAATTCATCAAGGCAATATACATTTTTACACGAACTGCAGTTAAAATGGAGATGTTCATCATGGTGATGGTTTTCTTCGCAGTTTGATGAGCACATGGCATAATTAGCGGTGCCATTTAAATCAAACACTTTATGAATAATTCCTTTTTCTTCAAAAGCATTCAGTATACGGTACAAGGTAACGCGATCTATATCGTCCATCACATCCTCCAGGTCGGGCTGAGAGGTAGCCACGTTTTTAGCCGATAGCATAGATAGCACCCTGAGGCGTGGCCCGGTTTTCTTTAGATGATGCTTTTCAAGCAAGGTTTCAAAATTATTACCCTGTGGTATACCCATTGAAAATTAGCTGTTTACAATTTGCAAATTTAAAAGTATTTCGGAGTCCGGGTGTTCGATTCCGGATTTATTTTTTATTTAATAATAAATATTATAAAGTAAATATAATTATTAATGCAATAAGGTTGCATGTTACTTAAGTTATTTTACACTTATATTATTTAATATTCAATTAAAGATTTCTTAATGATTTATCAATTATTACTTTTGCCACGTAAAATTAACGTTACTATAAATGCCAATATCATCAATAAAGGATATCTGGAAAGAAGCCTGGAAGTCGCCCGTTAAACGCCGGCAACTCATCCTTATTATTGTACTCATACCTGTTTTTTTGTTAACACTGCCACGCTTTTTTGACTATATCGAAAAAAGGAATGGCGTGTTGTTCAACGATTTGCTTTTGGCACAAATCCCCCCTCATAATGTTTCTGTCCTAATTTTCACGGTTATATGGGGAATGATCCTGCTGATCCTGTACAGGTCACTTTATAACCCTTCAATTTTTATAACCTATTGTTTAACGTTAGCCATTGTTACTGTTGTCCGCATTATATGCATCAGTCTGGTACCACTTGCCCCCCCCGCCGGATTGATACCCCTGGTTGATCCGTTAAGCGGTGTTTTTTACGGGGAGGCAGCTATCACCAAAGACCTGTTTTTTTCGGGACACACAGCCACGCTTATGGTGATATTTTTGTGCCTTGAACGAAAAACAGATAGAAGAATAGGACTAATGGCTGTTATTGCAGTGGCCATTTTATTAGTGATACAGCATATCCATTATACCATTGATATTTTGGCGGCGGTTGTAATTGTTTATACTATTTATAGCTTTACCAGCCGCTACGTTTTTAAAAACAGAAAAAGACGAAGAAGAGTTAGAAAAGCAAGATAAGAGCAGATAGTATTATCGAACTTTATGTAATGAACATCAACATCTTCACCTATTTGGAGTTTGCCCGAAAAACATTAATGCCTTTTCCTGGTGTCACCGAAAAACTATGTTTCGGCACGCGGGCTTTTTACGTTGATAAAAGTTTATTATCAAGGGTAAAAGAGGATGGAGAAACCATTACCATGCAAACTTTTGAGAGACACAAATGGATGGAAATGGACCCAATTACCTTCTTTATTACCGATCATTACCTCAATTATGATGTTATGCTGGTCAAACTGGAAACTGTATCGCCGGATGATCTGGCAAAGCTATTAATAACAGCCTGGTATAACAGGGCAACAAAAAAATTGATAAAAGAGTACGAAGCAGGCGGAAATTAAAGACCACTATAAAGATGATTACATCAGTCAATAATGCGGAATACTATACCTGGGGCCAGCAATGCGACGGCTGGCATTTACTGAAATCAGACAGCCTGAGCGTGATACAGGAACATATGCCGCCCGGAACCAATGAACAATTGCATTATCACGAAAAGGCGCAGCAAGTATTTTATATTTTATCAGGCACGGCAACCTTTGAAATTGATGGTGAATTAAAAACGGTAAATGCTAATCAATCTATTCATATCACTAAAGGAAAAAAACACCGCATACTTAACAATGCCGATGCCGATCTGCACTTTTTGGTGATATCTGAGCCTAAAGCTCATGGAGACAGGGTGAATATTTATGGTTGAAAACATGAATACTATAGATTGATTGAACATTTGTTGCTTTCCTGCAATCAGGCTCATCTCTTTAACAGGGCAAGTGCATTAAAAAATGTATTTGCATAACCTATGATAATCAAGTGAA
>Ga0206874_1093_pt1 | contig 24220 bp, 19 predicted proteins | sample Alteio_BWOrgCont_12_FD_152629 | JGI IMG/M metagenome (GOLD analysis project Ga0206874, IMG submission 152629) | Enriched cells from forest soil in Barre Woods Harvard Forest LTER site, Petersham, Massachusetts, United States -... | ecosystem: Environmental > Terrestrial > Soil > Temperate forest >...
TTAACTGATTCATTATTCCTGCCCTCGCGGCAAGTTCTTATGGCAGGCCTTTGGCCTTTTTAGCAGCCTCCATATAGGCGCTGACCGTCTTTTCCAGTTCGCCGAGCAGTTCATGGTACCTGGCCAGCCCTTCCTGCAGATCCTTTTCCAGCCGCCGCACCTTTTCATCGCTTCCCGTGATGTTACTCAACCGGTACAGCAACAGGCCGTGTTCCTCTTCGCCGATCGACGGGATGGCCCTGCTCATGACTTGACCGGCGTTAAGTTATCATAGCGCAGCAGCTCGATATCCGGGCTCAGATAACCGTCGCGCCCCGGTTCCGTCCTGAACAGATCAGTGCTGACATATTTTTTAGAATCATCCGGGAACACCGTCACGATCACCTGGCCGCCCATCGACTGGTTTTGCAGCTTGACCGCGCCCAGTAAATTCGCGCCCGAAGAAATGCCCACGCCCAATCCCAGCTCTTTACTCAGCTTTTGCGCCATCAGGATCGCGTCGCCGTCATGCACCTTAACGACCTTGTCCAGTTGCTTCAGGTCCACGATCCGCGGGATAAACTCATCGCTGATCCCCTGGATACGGTGGTTGCCATTCTTATAACCTGTACTCAGCGTCGGGCTTTCCGCCGGTTCCAACGGATGTATCCGGATCTGCGGGAACATCGTGCGCAGGTATTTACCCACGCCCATCACCGTACCGCCGGTACCTACCCCCGCGATAAACGCGTTCGGCTGCAAACGTTCCAATAGCAAATAGTGCCCGATCTCGCGCCCGGTCGTCCTTTCATGCGCCTCCACGTTATATAAGTTCTCAAACTGCCTGGGCAGGAACACCTGATCCAAATGCGCCATCGCCTCTGCGATACGGATACTGCCCAAAAAGCCGCCTTCCTCCCGCGAAACCAATTGCACCTCCGCCCCAAAGCTCTTGATCAGCGCCCGGCGCTCCATGCTCATCCAGTCCGGCATAATGATCTTTACCTGATGGCCCAAAGCCTTGCCAATAGCGGCGAACGAAATCCCCGTATTACCCGAAGTCGCCTCCACGATCAGGTCACCGGCCTGTATTTTCTGCTGCTCATGCGCTTTTTGTAAAATATACAAAGCCATCCGGTCCTTGATACTGCCGGTCAGGTTATACTGCTCGCATTTGACCAGGACGCTTTGTTCCCTGCCGCCACGGTAACGGTAGACCAGCGAGATCATCGGCGTATTGCCCACCATCTTCCAGAGGTTATCCGTCTGCGTACCCAGACCGTATTTATATTTATCGGGCATTGTTGATCTCTTTAATGGCTAAATGTTCCAGCATATCGCTGACCATGGCAGGCAGGTCGTAATGCGCCTGCCAGCCCCAGTCCTGGTGCGCCTGCCGGTCATTGATCGTAGTCGGCCAGCTTTCGGCGTTGACGTTTATCGGGGCTATAAGCCACTTCCAATCCGGGCACATGAACACGAATAGCTTGCGCCAGTTCACCAGGCGTAAAGCTCATCCCCGCGATGTTATAACTCGTCTCCACCGACAAATTCGCTTTCGGCGCTTCCATCAGTTCCAATGTCGCGCGGATGGCATCGGCCATATAGAGCATCGGCAGGCCGGTATTTTCTTTCAGGAAACACGTATAGCTGCCGCTCTCCATCGCCGCGTGAAAAATATCGACCGCGTAATCGGTCGTGCCGCCACCGCCCGGGGCACTATAACTGATCAGCCCCGGGTAACGCAAACTGCGCACATCCAGCCCGTAATTCCGCTGGTAATAGCGGCACCAGTACTCGCCCGCCATTTTACTGATACCATAAACGGTCAGCGGGTCGGCTTTCGCGTTTTGAAAACAAACCGCCGGCATGGAATCCGGGCCAAATACGGCTATACTGCTCGGCCAGAAGATCTTTTTGACCTTTTTTTCTTTGGCCACTTCCAATACATTCAGCAGCCCCTGCATATTTAAATCCCAGGCACCGGTGGGATTTTGCTCGCCTTTGGCGGATAAGACCGCCGCCAGGTGATAAATTTCACCGATGCCCAGCTGCGTCACGGTATAAGCCAGCTTCTTTTTATTCAGCACATCCAGTTTGATATAGGTGCCGCAAGCCTGCATTTCATCCGTAGCCGGGTAAATATCGCTGGCAATGACATTTTTCCAGCCGTGCTTTGCCCGCAAAGCCGCCACCAGCTCGGTGCCGATCTGCCCGCAGGCGCCCGTTATGAGTATTTTTGTTGTCATAAAGCTTTCATTAATATATTACCCAGCAGCACATAACCACGTTCTTCATAGAACCGCTGCGCGGTTTCGCCCAGTTTTTCCGAACGCACCAGCACGGCAGCGGCATTATTTTCTTTGGCCAGGGCGGTGGCATGCGCCTCCATTTGATCCGCGATACCCTGCTTCAGCGCGAAACGGTCGGCCGCGAAACAGTCGAATACCAGGAAATGAAGCTCACCTTCCCCCGGTGAACTAAAATTCAAGCCGGCGAAGGCCGCTACCTGCCGGTCACGCGCAACTACGACCAGCCGGTAATTGGGGTCGTACATTAAGGCACGCAGCTTTCGCGGGATCATCGCTTTGGCGGGACGCTGGGACAATTGCACCGGCAACCGGCGGACCTGGCAGATGTCCAGGCAGGTCATTTTGCGGATTTGCAGGTTGGTATCCCTCATGTTTACCGATCCTCCTGTGCCGCCAAAGACAGCGCGTTAAAAGCATTCACCACGCCCGAAGTCACACAGCGCCCTTTCAAATAAGGCGTCACCACCGCCGACCGCATAATAATTACCTTGACCTGCATCGCCGATAGCTTCGGGTGGTATTCGCGGATCAAAGCCGCCAAACCGGCCACCACCGGCGAGGCCATGCTGGTACCATCAAAATAGGCATATTTGGAACCCGGCATACTCGAATAGATCTGTACGCCCGGAGCAAACACATCCACTGCCGTTTTACCATAATTAGAAAAAGATGCCTTTAAGGTACTGTCATTTTTCATTCCTGAAGCACCAACCACGATATAGGCTTCCCCGGCGGATACACGGCTTGGGAAATTCGCTGTGGTATCAATGTCTTCATTACTGTTACCCGCCGCCTGTACCAATAGCACATCTTTTTTTAGCGCGTACTTTACCGCCGCATCCACCGCCTTTTTATCCTGTGAATAAGGCTTGCCAAAACTCATATTGATCACTTTCGCGCCATGGTCCGCCGCGTAACGGATGGCATTGGCAATATCCTTGTCGCGCTCATCGCCATCCGGCACCGCCCTAATGGCCATGATCTGCACATCATCACAAATCCCGTTCATACCCAAACCGTTATTCCTAACCGCCGCGATAATACCCGAAACATGCGTGCCGTGCGTCGGGTCGGGCCCGTTCACATCCGGTGAACCATAATCACGCTGCCTGCTATTAAAATAATTATCGCCGACGTAGAGCGGCCTCGGATCGTAATTCAGGTTCAGCTGGTAATCAGCCACTTCTTTATAATGTTCAATGGCATCATCGATCTGCTCTTTTTTGATCCCGGCAAAGTCATCGTTTTCACCGAGCAGGCTGATCATGACATCGACCACATGCTGCTCGCCGTCCTTTGGCCGGTAAGCTTTAAAGTCCGCCAGGGTGGGCATAGTTTTGCACATTTCCCGGCAGATCTGATCTAGCCAGTTTTTAAAATTAGTGATGCCCTGTACCATCTCATCGGCATCTTTCTTTTGCTTCTGCCAGTCCCGTTTTTCCGCATGATAAGTCATCAGGTCGCTACCGTTCAGCTTTGCCGTATCTTTAGACATATACTGCCTGACCTGCCGCGTCACTTCCAAATTATCAACCTTTACGTTCCCCTTCGCCGAGCCGATAAAGCTCCAGCCGTAAGTACCGTTATCAAAAGGCCGAACCTTCGGATTATGCCAAAGCACCGCCTTCAGATCCTCGTGGCTGGTATCCACACCCGCGTCGATAACCGCCACGATCACCGGCACCGGCGTTTTGCCTTTCAATAATTCATTATAAGCCTTTTCGGTACTGATACCGAACACGCTATCACGCTGCAGGTCCATGTTCTGCCAGTTCGGTGTTTGGGCAAAAGCCGCTGAACCGCAGAGGCTCCATAAAATAAAACAGGTCTTAAAAATATTTTTGTTCATGTATAATTGGTATAGTAAAATAATTGGTCTTTATTCCCGGCTGCGATTTAAGCAGCCAGGCTAATGACCGATGACTGTTCCTCGTCGCTATGCCCGATCAGCGCGCTGTCGGCGATCAGTCCCGTCTGGCTAAAACCCAGCAAATGCGGCCCTTCCAGTTCGTTATACAACTGTCTAATGGCTACTTCGCTGCCATATTTAGAAACCAGCAACCCATCCGCATAAATGTTCACGATCACCGCGCCGTATTTTTGAATGGCAGCTTTGACCGGTGTATCCAGTATGGCTTTATCCAGTTTAAAATAAGCCGCGCGCAGGCAGGATGCCTGCGCAGCGGGAACGGCGTCCACCGCAAATACTTCGATGATATTTTCGAGTTTATACAGAAGCGGCTGCAAGGCTTTTTCAGATGCCTCAATCTCCATCGTGATGAGTACAATATCATGAATGTCTGTTGGTGCCGCGTTGAGGCTGATGAGCGGGATCAGTTTTCTGTTCAACACCCCCGTCACCAGGTGCAGCAGCCCCGGCCTATCCTCCGCTTTGATGGTTACTATATAATTCTTGCTCATCTGCATAATTTATTAAAAGGTTAATATGTTTGTTTTTTATCATTCGTTTGGCGCTATCCGCTCATTTCCCCATTTGTTAATGTTTGGCAGCGTTTAAAGGTTATTTAATGCGGTAATGCACCCGCTATTGCCGCCTCCGGCAACAACACCAGCCGGATATAATTGTCGCCGCTGAAGCACTGAGCCGCCATTTCCCTGAGTTCAGCGGGCTTTACGCTATCCAGCAAGGCATCATAGCCGCCCACCTGGTCCATATCCTCGTTATTTTGCAACTGCCCGCTCAGGTAATCCAGCCAGAAATCATTTGTCTTCAGCGCGATGGCGTTAGCGGCCTTTGCTTCCGCCTGCCATTTATCCACGTTCCCGGGTAAGGGTCCCTCTTCCCGCAATTTCCTGATCTCGTCCAGCGCCGAAGCAATGAGTTTCTCCACGTTCTGCGGCGCGCAGCCAAACTCCACCATAAAGCTGAAACGGCCCTCGGGGTATTTGCTGCTGCTTTGCTCGACTCCGGGGCTGTATACCCCGCTTTCATCCTCCCGCAGCCTTTGCAGCAAACGGATCTCCAGCACTTCCTTCAGCGCGTCCAGCCGTACCCGGTTCGCCGGCGTATAATCAAATGGCCCGGAAAAGACCAGCAACACGCTGGCTTTTGGCTCGCTGCCCTTGTAAACATTTTTGCTGATCCGGCCGGCCGGGATATGCATATGCAGGTCCCTGGCCTGCTCATGGGCATAAGTCGACGGCAAAGCGCCCAGGTATTTGGCCAGTAAAGGCTTGATCGCAGCGGTATCAATGCTGCCGGTAAACACAAAGGTGAAATTGGACGCATCGGCAAAACGCGCTTTATAAATTTGAAAGGCCTTTGCTGCATCGATCTGGTCAAGCTTATCAATGCTCGGCCCGTTGCTGCGCGGGTTATGATCGCCCAGCACCGCGCTGACCGTATCGCCGAACACGCTTTCGGGGTCATTACCGCGATTCAGCAGCCCGTCACGGGATCTGGTGATGATGCCCCGGATCACCGCGGTGTCCAGCCTCGGTTCGGTAAATTCCGCGTAGACCATTTCGAGCGCGGTCTTTAGATCCCTATTGGTCGAGCTGCCGCTCACACCCTGGTAACGGCTGCCGATAAAGGGCGCCACTTTCAGCTGTCTTCCCTCCAGGAAATGCTCCAGCTGGTCAGCGGAGTAGTTGCCCATGCCCCCCGCGTTCACCAAACCGTCGGCATTATCCGCGCTTTGAAAATCGCTGTCCGCCACTAAAGACGTGCCGCCCGGCGCAAAACCGCTGAACAGCACCTCGTCGTTTTTAAAAGTGGTCGGCTTGAGCACGACCTTCAGGCCGTTACTAAGTACCAGGGTGGTCGTGTGTAAAGTCCTATTACGGCTTTCGCCGACGATCTTACCCGGCAAAGGTTCGGCGCTCAGCAAAGGCAGCTTGTTGACCGCGTCCTGGTAGGGCCGCAAATGTTCCGCCGCTACCGAAGCCATCCAGCCCTTGACTGCAGCCTCGCCCGGCAGCCCGGCCTTGTCCCTGTCCGGGGCCTCAATGATGATATCGCGGTTCGTCGCCGTAATATAAGCGGCCGCCAGGCTGTTGACTTCCGCCAGCGTGATCGCCGGCATCGCGGCCCGCGTCAGCCGGGCTTCCGCTACGATCCCCGGCGAAGCGGTACCCCTTAAAAAGTATTCCTGGTATTCCTTAACCAGATCCCCGGAATTGGTTTTATCCTTTTCGGCCAATTGCTCTTCCAGGCTGCTCAGGTATTCAGCCTTAGCGCGCGCCAGCTCGGTCGCCGTAAAACCAAAGCGTTTGACCCTTTCGCTCTCCCGCCACAAAGCCTTAAAGCCGCTTTCCAGTTCGCCGGGCCTGGCCTCGACACTGGCATCATAAATACTCAGCTTGCCCATCATCGAACTGATCCCCGCAGCGCCGCTCACAAAAGGCGGATCGGCTTTCCGCGAAAGCTCGCTGTACCGTTCGGCCAGCATCTGGTTAAAAAGGTTCTGCAGGATCGCCTTCCGGTAATCGGCCGCGGTTTTCAGCGGCACCAGCGGATGCTTGATGATGACCTCCGCCGTGGTCGAGGTCATTTCCGGGTCGGTCACCGCCACAAAATGATCTTTACCATCCAACGGTATACTATATTGTATACGCGGCTTTTCATGCACCGGGTTCTTCAGGTCAGCAAATTGCACCCTTACGACGCGTTCCATACTGTCCGCATTGATATCGCCGACAATGATGAGCGCCTGCAAATCCGGGCGGTACCAGTCGTGGTAAAAGCGGTAGATCGTGGGCCGTTTAAAGTTGTCCAGCACCGTATCCAGGCCAATAGGTATGCGCACGGCGTAGCGTGAGTTGTTCAGCAGCACCGGCCAGACCACGCGCTGCATCCGCTCACCCGCCCCCTTGCCCAAACGCTTCTCTTCCAGCACCACCCCGCGTTCCTTATCGATCTCCACCGGGTCAAGCGTGGCACTTTGCGCCCAGTCGTGCATGATCCGGATGCCCTGCCGCAAAATGCCCGGGTTGTCCGAAGTCAGCGGCAACTGGTAAACCGTCTCGTCAAAGCTGGTATAGGCATTGATATCCGCGCCAAAGCGAACCCCTGCCTTTTGCAGGTAGTCCACCAGGTCATTATGCGGGAAACGCACCGTACCGTTAAAGCTCATGTGCTCCATGAAATGCGCCAGCCCGCGCTGGTCCTCATCTTCCAAAACCGAACCCGCTTTATTGACCATATACATGACCACCCGGTTTTTGGGTTCCTCGTTATGGCGGATGTAATAGGTAAAGCCGTTGGCCAGCTTGCCCGTCCGTACCGCAGGGTCCAGCGGCAAAACCGTTTGTGCCTGTAGCGCTGTCAGCGGCGCTAGTAGTAAGAGCAGGATATTTAATTGCAGTTTGCTATTCATTTTTTTGTTGTTTTTGTCCTGATTTGTCCAGCTACCTGCCGGTAGTTGTCTATCACGCCGGCCAAACTGACCAACAGGGTATGGTATTCTTCGAAAAAATTGTCCAGTTGCTGTCTGAACTGTGAAGCCTGTTTTTCATCAAAGGGCAGCTCATCGATCTTTTGCAACAATTTGCTGTGTTCTTTATCATCCAGCGCCCGTAAAGCCATTACCTTCCAATTAAAAAATTAACGCCTTGTTCCCTTTGTCGTCAATGCGATAGTACTTACCCTTATCGATCAATAAAGCCTCGTGCACACCCTCGTGCTCGTTCACATCCAGGCCGACCAGCTTGTTGTTATAAAAAGCAGCCACGTGATCGATGATGTCATGCCCCACCAGTATCTTTTTCACCCCATACCATTCCAGCGTACTGTCGATCTGCCCCTGGCCGGCTTTCGGCTCCAAAAAGTAACCGCGGTACCAGAACAGGGCCTGCTCATTAAAAAGGTCCTTTAAACTATCCGGTATCGCCCTATAGCGCGCAGCATAATAGGGCCGGCTGAGGGTATTGATGTCCGTCAGCTGGAGTCCCCGCTGTAACAAGATCGGCGAAACCCCGCCATGCAGCACCAGGAGATCGCCGTCCTTCTCGATGGTGTTCTTACTCCGCAGCCAGCGGCCCAGTTCGGTATTGGCCTTATAAAGGCTGCCGTAATCTTCCCCCATCAGGCTGCAGCCGGCAAAATAAACACTGTCCACATAGCGAACATCCCCGCTCAAATTCATCATCTCATGGTTGCCCAAAACCACATGCACCACGCCGCCTTTAGCCCGTGCCTCATCCTCCAGTTTATAAAGCAGCCACAGGTACTGGGCGACTTGTTTGCCCCGGTCGAAAAGGTCACCGGCAACGACCAGGCTACCCTTGCCAAATATCCAGTTATACTGCCCGTCGATCACACCCGCCTGCAGCAATAAATTCCGGAAGGGCTCAAACTCACCCTCGATATCCGAAAGCGCCAGTACTTTATCTGCCCCCGGCGAGTATACCGGCTCATTAACAATCTTATCCCTCAGTTTTACCGTAAAGTCCCAATCGGGATGGCCATCCAGCCGCACCCTCAACGTTTTCGGGGCTTTCCCCGCGGCAAAACTATCGGCCCTCGCCGTATAAACGCCCTTCACCTCAACCACGCTTTTCACCACCATAAGCCCATTACGGTAAAAGACATAAGGCCCATCGGTGATCGCCCTTTGCTGCGCAAAGCCGCCCAGCGCCCAAAGACAAAGGCCTATAAGGAAACCTGATCTTTTCATCGTTTCATCTTTTTTATAAGAGGGTCAATATGTTATTTTTTGTCATTCATTTACCAATGAGTGGCCCATTTCCGCATTTATTGCAGTAACGCGCCGCCCTGAAATTATTTATTGCGCCAAAACACCATTTACCAAATGCCCGTCGCAGGTTTTTTAATAGCTAATTTATTTCAAAGACCTTAAGTAATCCGCAACCGCGGTTTGGTTGTTCTTTTCCGCATAAGTCAGCGGTGTTTCCCCATTGGCCGGTGTATAAGCCCCCGAATATTTATAATGAATGTCGGCTCCCTTCGCCACCAGGATCTTCACCATATCCAGCCTGCCGTATTTAGCAGCGTGCATCAGCGGCGGCACATAACCTTCGCAGGCGTTGTTGACATCTGCACTTTTTTCGATCAGGAGGTCAAAGCATTTTTTGGCGTTGGAACGTATTGCTTGGGCTAATAAAGTATATTGCCAGTCACCATCGGTATAACAATTGTTGATATTGTCTCTGGTGATAAAAGCTGCAAACTTAGTTGTGTCATCAGCTTTTAAGTCAGTTTTAACATCAGCTGGTAACTCCTGCGCGAAAACGGCGCTTGCTGAGAATGCTAAAAAAATAAAAAGAACCGTTTTAATAATTTTCATAATTGTTGATTTTAATTGATTAGTTTAATTTTTAGTTAAAGGCATAGCCTTGCTTTGGTTAAAAAAGCTTCGTCTTATCCGTAAAATTTAATAATGTTAGGGTTGCCTGCCGGAAGTGTCTAGGTCATAACCTATATCCATATAATTTCCTGTCTGCACTGCTGCTGATGTGGTCATCCACTTGGGTGGTGGCGCTCCTTTCAGGTAATGGTCAAAGAACTGGGCAACGCGGATGGAATAATCGAGGCAGTCATCCTGGGTATCTAAAACATGTCCGCTGTTCGCATAAGACAGCAGCCAAGCCTTCTTGTTTAAATGCACCAATGAATTATACCATTCCTCCGCCTGCGAAAATAATACAGCGGCATCGGGCTTATTGTGCATCAGCAAAAGCGGGGTAGCTACCCTATCTGCATGATAAACGGGAGAGTTTTGAATGTATAAACCGGGCTTTTTCCAGAAAGATGCCCCCAAACGGCCTTGTCCGCTCTCGAAATAATGATCCCGGGTGCTGGTAGCTTGTTGTGCATTCAGGCTGATTATGTCGCTAATATCTGAGGCGGAACAAGCCGCCGCAAAAATGTGGGTTCGCGTTAAAATATAATCCGTTTCCCAGCCGCCATAACTATGCCCCTGTAATCCCATCCTATGGGCATCTATAAAAGGTTTCGTGGAAAGGTATAGGGCGGCAGACCTGACGCACCGATAGGCACATTCCATCGGGTAGCCTAATTTATAACAACTAACATCCGGGACAAATACCAGGTAGCCATGACTAACAAACCAAGGGATATTAATGGGGCCGTCAGAAAGCTGCGGATAAATAAAGTAATGAAGGTAGTCCGCGTTTTCTTCATAAATGTAAAAAATTACCGGGTATTTTTTTGCGGGATCAAAATCCTCCGGCTTGTATAGCATCCCCTCCATGGGCCTGCCATTAGGCAATTTCCAATGTACCAGCTCGTTAGTGAGCCAGTTATAATCCTTTTGCGGTTGGAAATCGGTTATGGGTTTGAAATTTTCAAAATCGGTCGTGAAATACAAATTGGGATATTCGTTAAAATCCATTTTCGCAACGATATAAGCGTTTGCGTACTTTGCCTTTACCGGGTTAATTACATGTGCCATGCCATCAAATGATGGTTGGGTATAACGATAAGCATAGCAATACATGCTATTACCCATTGTTAATTTTTGCAGCTTAGGCGTTTTCCCCAGCGTGAGTTTAAAAAAACCACTGCTTTTTCCCCTGTCATTGAATGCCGCCAGTAATAAGGCGTCGTTGTTATGAATCCGTAAACGGCTGTTTTCAAAAGCGTCAATGGGACTCTCCTTACTAAAGTCAATAACTCTTAGCCGGATATGATTCCTGCGGCCATAGCCTGATGTCAGGTCAACCGGTGGTATTTTACCATCAGGATCTACTTCCCATATATCATGACGGTCATAGACCAACACAGCACAATCGTTTGCCATCCAGGCGACTATCCCCTCCGGGTTGCCAGGGTAACCAGGCGCATACTGAATTTCCATATCCAAAGGGCGATTTATTTCTTTGGATATGCATTTGGTTAGCCCGTCTTTTAATCTATAACTGAACCACTGCTTTTTTGTCCGTTCATACCAGATAACGTACTTATTCCCTGGTGAAAAACTGATATGATCATCATCTATAGCTTTGCCGATCGGTTTCCTAACACCGGTTTTTGTCGAAATCAAATATGTATTGTGCCCATATTTATATTCATCAGAATTGTTTCCGTATCGCTCTGTGATCGCCCAATTACCATCGTTGCTTAATGGGCTACTATTTAATCCGTAACTGTCATTTTCCAAACATATGATTTTAGCCGTTTTATCAAGATTAATAGCCGCCCAGTATTTTTTCTTTAGGTCCATATCTCGTTTATCACCTGATATAGTCAATTGAGCTTTAGTCTCGGGATAATACGTGGGGTGATCAGCTCCAGGCTTGCCGACATTAAAAAACAGCTTATCCGCGCCCGTATCAAAATAGAGTTCACTTCTATCAATTATTAATTCATCGGTACCGAGTTTGGCACGTGTTACGATGTCTTCGGCGCTGTCCATACCCATAGCGTAATAGCGGATCACCGTTTGCGATTTGCCGTTGGTTAGCTCATTCGCAAAAAAGGCTAGTTTAGTCCCGCTGTGATCAAAAACAGGGTTGCTCAGCGCAAAGCCATTTGAAATCGTATGTTCACTAAGGTCATTCAATTTAACGGCCCGGTAAGATCGTGCTGATGAGTTGTCCCCATCGCCGGCGATTTGCAGGAGCAAAGTATTACCTTTTCTATCAAAACAATATTGAAGTACACCTGTAAAAGATCTCTTTTCTCCCGAAAAAAGATCTAATAAGGTTAAGTCACCTAGAAATCCTTTAGACCGGTAAACCAGCCAGCGCCCATCACCATTATCCGGCATTTCAAAAGAGGATACATTGGCGATATATCCTGTGTTTCTATCAGCAAGATCAAACACGCCTAGGCTATCGCCTTTAGTTATATAAATCAATCGATGGCTATCTTGTGTAAAAACAACTTTCTTAACAAGGGGGAGCACCATTTTCCACGAATAACCGGTGGCCTGGATAACCGTGCCATTTTTACCATCATGTACATTGTACAAAATAAATTTACCATCGTTGCTCATTTCGGGCTGGCCTTCTATTTTTGGCCATGAACTAACGGTATTAAAATCCAACGCCCGTTTTTGCGCCTGCGCCCAAGAGGGAAGAGAAGCCAGTAGCAAAAAGGGAAACCCAGCACAAGTGACTACTTTTAACATCCCGCACATTTTAATTATAATTGTCATGCTTACCCCTGTTTTCCCATGTTTTTTCACCATTCTGCATTCTTTTCATCGTTATCCGATTATTGACCTGATCTTCTTTGTCCCAGTCAAATTTTAATGAGATATCCAGCGCTTTCTTTTCCCATATAATGGCCTCCTTTTTTTTCCCGGCTTTATACAAAAGGTTGGCATAAGTGTCCATGTTTTCGCAGGTAGAATTTGAATAATTGCTTGAATCAGTCAAACCAGGAATGAACTTCTTCATCCATCCGGCTGCTTTCTTTAGCACGAGCAGATTGTTAGAATGGAGAAAAACATATTCAAACGCAATAGTATTTGTTTCATAACGATCCGCTCCATACTTTGCCATGTACCGCAATATGGCATTGTCGCATTCTTTCCACATTTTTTTATAACCATAATAGTGATATTTCTCCCTGGCGATCAGCGTATCCATATTTATATCAGGAAATTTAGCTTTAATGTGTTCAGCCAACTCATTCCAGTCAGCAAGGGGTGCGCCCGCTTTATATAGTGGTCCGTTTATTTCTTCGTCTATGATATCACCTTTAAAAATAAAAGACAGATAATATAGCGTGCTTTGAGAAATGCCTGGATATTTCATACTGATCTGGGCTTTAATTTCATTCCATGCTAAAACAGAATTTGCTCCTGTAAAAAGCGGTTTTATATCTTCTTCATTAATCGCAGAAGCAACACGTTTTTCAGCAAAAGAAGCTCTTTTAACTATGGTGTCTATTTTAAGCGTGTTTTTGAGATATAATTTAAAAACGGTGTCTTTAGCGGTTGTTATTCCTGATGAAATTATACTCAAGGTTTCATTGGTGAAAGGATCATGAACACTTTTTAAATAAGCATTGGCAAATAAGGCTATATTGGCTTTATCGTGGTTTTGATTGGCTTTGACCAATAGTTCATGAAGAAATGTGGAATCAGCTAAATGTTGGTTAAAGCTTTTAACCATCGTATAATACTGCTTATCCGGATTCAAAGCATTTTTTACCTTGCTTAAAAATTCCTTTTCATCGGCTGTGGCCCCCAGAAATTTATCTAACAGGACACCATCCGATGAAAAGACAAGATAGGTGGGATAAGCCGATACCTGGTATTGCTTGGCAATACCTTCCGCATCCCTATACCAGCCTTTTATAAAAGGGATGTCCTTGGTTGTTTTATCCATCTGCACCGCTATGCTGATAAAATTTTCATTCATAAAATCGCCCACCCCCATTTGCGGGAAAATCGTTTCACTCATGAATTTACAGGGACCGCACCAGGTGGCGTAGCAATCCATAAAAATATATTTATGCTCCGTTTTCGCTTTGGCTTTTACCTGCACCCAGCTTTTGTTTTGTTCAAAATTTATTCCTTGCGCGAAGATCCTGTTCCCTATGAACAAGATCAAAATCGTTAACATCACTCTTCTCATCATCGTTTTTATTTTAAGCGATAGCAGGGCCGCGCTAATTACAGCCCTGCCATCGCTTTGTTTATAAATTAATATATCTAATAGCCGGGGTTCTGTCCTAAATTACCATCAAGCAAAATCTGCGTCTGTGGAACGGGAAACAGGGCCTGGTGTCCATCCGGGTTCCAGCTGCCACCCTTGCTTTGAGTCACATTGCCGGGACTGCCCATCACCGAATTGATCATTCCCCATCGTTGCAGGTCGAACCAGCGGTGTCCCAGTTCCGTGAAAAACTCGACCTGATCTTCATGATAAATAGCATTTAAAACAGCGGTTTTATCGGTTGCAGAACCTGTATAATTGGGAAGGCCGGCTCTTGTCCGGATAAGATTCAGATCAGCAATAGCTGCGTTCAGTCCCCCGGTCGCGCCATTGGCTTCAGCTTCGGCCCTGATCAAATATTGTTCTGCTAAACGGAATATCATTAAATATTCACTAACGCTTGTTGAACCACTTACAAAGCCAATTTTGTATTTATAAGGATAATAATAGGTAACGCCTTGTGAAATGAAACTGCCTACCCAGTTTACGAACCTTTGATCCCCGGGTTCGAAAGCATTGACCAGGTTGTTGCTCATAGCTGCGGGCTTAGTACCTGACCCTGGAGTAGAAGTCAGGATAAAATTGAAAGCGTCAAATGTGTTATAGCCAGTTACTACAGGCTGTATCTGCCAGATGGCTTCATTGCTGTTCGCCAAAAAAACATCATTCAGATTAGTTACGAGGCTAAATAAAGAGGTGTTGTTGATCACCGAATCGGCCATCGCATCGGCATCCGCCCAGTCTTTCTGGTATAAGTAAACCCGTGCTAATAGTGCCATGGCCGCCCATTTAGTGGGCCTTACCCTTTCCGTGGTAACAATTTGCCCGGTCGGCTCAACAAAATTGGCGGGCAACAACCCTTTAGCGGTCTTTAAATCAGTCATCACTTGTTGATAAACCAGCGTCTGGGAGGAACGGCTGATCGTATTGTTCACCTTATAATTGGTGGTGGTAACAATGGGGAAATTCCCAAAAATGTTGGTGCCGTAAAAATGTAAAAATGCCCGCATAAAATAGGCTTCCCCATTTAATTGTTGTTTTTCGGCCGGCGTGACCCCCGTATTGCTGGCAAGTCCTGATAAAACATCATTGGTACCATATATCCCGTTAAAGATGCCGGTCCAAAAATAGCTGGTCGTACTTTGAAGGCTATTGGTATAGCACTGCTGTAATATGGCATTTGAAGTGAGATAATTTTTCAGCTCGTCGGCAGACAAACCACCGATCATGGAAAGGCTCAATAGCGTTGAGCCATTTGTATTCCCATTCGCCTGTATCATTGACTCATAAATATTACCTACGGCAGCAGCGGCGCTCGCATCAGAACTGTAAACCTGGGAGGCAGTAATAGCGTCAGCATCGGGGGGCAATTGGACAAATTTTCTGCACCCGAATTGGCTAAGCAGGATAAACACCATTAAATATCTTGCGTATGTTTTTAATTCTTTTTTCATGTCTTTGATTCCTCTTAATTAGATTAAAGTGTGAGTTGAATCCCCGCTGTCCAAACCCGCAACGGCGGTAAAGCAAGTGCCGTCTCCGGGTCGAGACCCAGATATTTGGTAAAAGTCAACAGGTTTTGCCCTTTCACATAAAGTCGGAGATTTTGCACATGCAGCTTTTGCTTCCAGTTTGACGGCACCGTGTACGAAAGAGATAAATTCTTTAAGCGGATAAATGAAGCGTCGCTATAGGCCCCATTACTTTGATTAAAGTAATTGGCCGCCTGGTAGGCCATACCTGATGTATTTTGTGAAAACTGTTCATAAGGTTTGCTGTCTCCCGACTGCTGCCAGCGGTTTAAGGCAGCTACCGGTTGATCACTTGCTTGCCCGGGTATTGCACCTCCGCCGTATACCAGCGCCAATTCATTTTGCCTGATTTGCTTAACAAACTGGAAAAGAAAATCCAATGTTAAGTTTTTGTACTGCAGGCTATTTTCCAATCCGCCATAATATTTTGGGTCCGTATTGATGAGGGTGGTATTATCAACCCCGGAAACCGGCGTGTAGGTCGGGGTTCCATCGGCGGCAGTAAATTGATAAACTCCGGTTTGCGGGTTTACACCAAGAGACTTAAAAACTTTTATGACGTTGATCGGCTGTCCTACAACAAAAGCATTTTTATAAGAGGAAGTACTTAGACCGGGAAAAGCCAATAATTTGTTGGAAGGAATGGTCAGATTTGCGGAACTGGTCCAGCTAAAGTTACCGGATTTAACGTTTATCGTATTTAATTGGAATTCTGTGCCGGTATTTTGTACCAGCGCCGGCAGATTAACCGGGATATTGGGAAAGCCGGTAACAGCCGACAAGGGCTCGGTTAATAATTGGTTGCTGCTCCTGTTACGATAATAACTTGCGCCGACTAGTAAGCGGTTGTTAAAAAAACCAAGATCAATACCACCCTCCAGCTTCCTGTCCGATTCCCAGGCCAAGTCCGGATTGGATAGATTAGTAGGCTTTAAAGCCTGCAAACCCTGATAAGGATACGAAGATGCCGTATAAAGGCTTACATAACGATAGTCCCCGATTTGATCATTGCCGGAAGTTCCGTAACTCGCCCGTAATTTCCCCAGGCTCAACCAACTTAAATTATCCGTGACCCATTTTTCTTTGGAAAATAGCCAGGCACCGGCAACTGAGCCGAAATCAGCAAATTGTTTCCCCGGCCCAAAACGGCTGCTGCCGTCCCTGCGGGCGGTTAAATTAAGGATATACTTATCCTCCCAATTATAATTAAGACGGCCGTAGATCGCGATATATTTATATATTGTCGAATTGGCACCAGCAGTTAGACTACTTGCGGCACCGGCATCGTTTAGCAGCGCATCATTAGTAGAACCACTTGCGTATGTAACGACGGCATTGGTACCATTTTCCTGGAAGGTCATGCCCGTTAAAGCGGATAAAGTCCCCTTACCTATCTGAACCCGGTAATTTACCTGGGGCTCTAATTGCCAGGTATGGGTATTAGCAGCATTAAATGTACTGCTGCCTGATGTAAGGTCATAAGCAGGATCGTAAGACGTAGTTGGGAAAGTCTCTACTTCATTCGTTTGTGTGTTGGTATAGCCAAAGGTCGTTTTGATCTCCAGGCCAGGAAGCAAGGCATAGCTTATAAAGCCACTGCTGACCAGGTTGGAGGTAACCCCTTTATAAGTATCATAAAGTGTCGCGTATGGATTTGTCCAAGTACCAAACTGCCCCGGTGCAACAGGTTCCCAGTTTAAGGTACCATTAGGATTAAAAAGAGCTGGCGCATCTGGCGGAAGATGGAACGCATCAAAGGTATAATCCGTTGGCTGTACCGTATTGACATCTGAGACATAGCTACCGCTGACACTGAACTTGAATTTTTTGTCATCTGAAGAGGTGTTGATATTAAAATGAACCGAAGCGGTCTGGTCTGAACCGGGATTGACAAAGGAGTTGGGGAATACGGTCGTCTGGTCATTGTAAGCGCCGCTCACCAGGTATTGGGTATTAGTATTACCGCCGGAAATAGACAGCTGCGTTTTGGAATAATGCGCCGTATTGCCTATCATTAATTTTTGCCAGTTGGTGTTACGGGTAGTGTCCCATAATAAAAGGTCAGGCGCATCAGTTATGGCGGGCGTAACACCGTCATTTTTATAGGCTTCATGCCGCATTTCCAAATATTGCTGTGTATTGAGCAAGTCTGCCATACGGGTGACTTGGCCTATGCCCTCATAGTTATTGAGGTCAATGGTCGTTTTACCCGCTTTGCCTTTTTTGGTGGTGATCAGGATGGCGCCGTTCGCGGCCTGGCTCCCATAAATAGAAGTGGCATCGGCGTCTTTTAATATCTCCACGCTTTCAATGTCATCAGGGTTTATAAAGTTTAAAGGAGATTGGGTTGATTGTCCATTTATCTCTGGAGCAAGCACACTATTTATAGTTTCTAATGTCTGAGACGGATAAGGAACACCATCGATCACGTAAAAGGGTGCATTGCCATTAGTAAGACTATTCTGTCCGCGAATTTGCACAGAAAAGCCACTGCCCGGCGCGCCGTTTCCTTGCGTAATGAACATTCCCGGCACTCGCCCCTCCAAAGCAGCCAGTACATTTGAAACCGGTTGCTGTGCTATTTCCTTGGCGGTTACCGTGCTGATATCGCTGGTTGACAGCGCCTGTTTCTCATCGTAATACCCTTTATTGACCACTACTTCCTGTAAATTATTTTCGGCGGCTTTAAGTGTTATTACACCGCCGGTGGTAATATCTTTTGCCCGTAATTCCTGTGTTTCGTAACCAATATAAGAAAAGGTGATAACCGTTTGATCGTTCGGTACGTTCAGGCTGAATTGCCCCTTTGAATCGGTAGTCGTGCCAGTGCCGTTCGCTTTGACATGAACATTCACACCGGCCATCGGCTGCCCCGTGCCATCGACCACTTTGCCGGAAACGGTGACCGGGAGGTTAAGCGCGGTTTGGATCTTATTTTTGAGATTGTCGAGGAAACTGTCTTCTTTTGGTTTAACAACTACGCTTTTGTTTTCAATCGTGAAGTCGAGGTTTTGTCCCTGGAATAGCTGGGTGAGGACATCACTCAGTTCTTCGTTCCTGACATTTAGGGTAACGGGTTTGGTATCTTTGAGCGTGGTCGTGGTGAAGGCGAAATCGTAGCCGGTTTGCGCATTGATGTCATTGAAAACATCGACCAGCCGGGCGTTTTTTTCGTTCAGGGTCACTTTTTGCGCCACCGCGGTTGCGCTCACGTGCAGGATAACCGTGATCAGAATAAGGGTGGTGAATTTCATGGTCCTTATAATTTGTTTTTTAACGGAACCATGGAGCCGGGGCAAGCCCGGGTTCATGATCAGCAGGAGTTTTCGGATACGGCGGCTGTCAGGCAGGAGTATCCGCTTGTTTAAATAAATGTTGTACATTTGTTCATGCTTGGGTTAAGCGTCGTGCTTTCATTGTCGAGATGGGCGGCACTTCGCGGTTCACTAATAGGTTAAATATTGGTTATCCCCGGTACTCGAAGTCATCCGCCGCAAACGGATGGCTTTTTTGTTTTTTGAGGGTAAAGGTAGTTCAGGTCATTTTCTGCTCAATACGGTGATCCTCCTTCCTTCGATCTTAAAGTGAACACTATTCGTCCGTTCCAATACTTTCAGCACCTCGCTGATGTTCCTCGAGCGGGATATTTTGACATAATAGCCTTCTTTGGAAGGCTGACCTTCGTATTTGACTTCAATATTATACCAGCGGGCGAGCTCGCGCATCACCGTCTGTATGTCTTCGCCGTTAAAACGGAAATAGCCGTTTTTCCAGGACGTGGTTTGCTCCACGTCAGCGGCCGCGATGGTTAAGCCACCGTCCGCAACGATGGCCTGTTGTCCCGGGCGTAGGGTTTTGGCATTTACTTTAATCGCACCTGCTACCAAGGTGGTACGGCTATCAGATTCATCCGCGTAAGCATTGACGTTAAACTCTGTGCCGATATCTTCGATGGTTTGGTTCCTGGCTTTGATGAGCAGCGGCGAGCGGGTATTATGGATGATCGTGAAATAGGCTTCGCCGCTGATCAGTTCCACCTCGTTATTGTTGCTCCTGAAATTCTCCGGGAAACGCAAGGCGGAAGCCACGTTGACGATAACCGTACTGCCATCAGCAAGCTGAAGATCATAGGGCCTGGCGCCAGCCGGTACCTGCAAGGTATCGAAGATGACCTTTTCCGCCGTTTCGCTGCTATTGGTATAGGCGATCTGCTCGCTGCCGGTTTTTTGAATATGTGTATTGGCGTATTGTGCCAATGTTCCCTTGGCATTGCTATCCAGGACAAGCGTTTTGCCGTGCCCGGTTTTGAGGACCGCCTGCCTGCTGAAAGGAGCCACATCATTACCCGCCAGCCGGACTTTTGGCGTTTGGTGCAATAACCAATAACCGCCAATAGAAAGGAATAACAGGACGGAAGCGGCAGCGGCGATAAGCGGCCATAGGCGGACAGTCCTGTTAACAACAGCCGGTTCAGCCGTCCGGTTCAGTACATTTTGCCAGATGCGGTCCAGTTGTTCCCCGCTTTCCCGCGCGGACAGTTCGGGCAGTTCTTTTTGCTCGTATTGCTGATACCAGCTGCGCAGCTGGATCTCTTCCTCGGCGGTACACAGGCCGCTGAGGTATTTTCCTAATAATTGTTTTGCTTCTTCCGCGTTCATCCAGGTACAAGACAATACGCAGCAGGCCGAACAACTATCCGTTATGAAAAAAAGTTTTTTTGTGATAAACACTGTAAATAACAGCAGCTGACTTTACACTTTTCATACCAGGAGCCCATGCAGTTCACATAGCCGGCCTGATCCTTAAAATATATTACCGCCCCAGGTAAAATCGTTAAATTCACCGGCGGGCAAATACCTCCCTACAACGAGGTATTTATTTATATCGATAGCTTGCGCCCGCTGCATAATCGTTTGCAGGTCTGCTGGTGAGGGTGTTTCCTTTACTTCGATCGCCATGTTCCCATTATATATAAAGTCGATTTCCTGGCCGGTTTTTTTTTGATAATATTGAATGGTACCCTGGCATTTTAGTTGTGCGGCGATCACATTTTCAAAAACCTGGCCGCTTGAAAGCTGCTCACCGGCCAATACATTCAGAATGCCGGTATCTGTGAAATAAAGTTTGGTTTGCTGTGAGATCTCTTTGTCAATATTTTTTGTAAACGGGGATGCCTGGTAAATCAGGTAGGTATATTCGAGCAAGCCGATGTAGGTTGCGATCTTTTGCCGGTTGATACCTGTAATACTACTGATCTTTGTATAATCAACTTTGTTCCCGGTACGGGCTGCCAGCACTTTTATCAATTTATACAAATCCCCGCTTAAAGAATAATCGGATAATAACTTAATATCTATCTCAATATAAGAGTTAATGATGTCCTTCAATAATTCCACTTTGTCTGCCTGGTTGTCTTCCAGTACAACTTCCGGGAAACCGCCAAAACGGATATATTCCATATAGGCCGCGGTAAATTTGTTATACCATGCTTTATCAAATGTTCTCCAGGCATATTTTTCAATACCCGGAGGGGTTAAGTCTTTAAAATCTAAAAACTCTTTGAAGCTTAACGGAAACATCTCAAAGATACGTTTCCTGCCTGCAAGGCTCTCAGAGAAGCGGTTTTTCATGTAATAGGAGCTTGATCCGGTTACGATAAACTTGATGTGATAGGTATCATAGAAATATTTGATCACGCTGGGCAGATTCTCCACCAGTTGGATCTCGTCTAAGGCAATAATGGCTGACTGGGAAAAATCAAGACCCATTAATTCAAGTTCACTTTTGATAGCCTCGTAATGGTCGCTATTCAATAACACACGGATCTCGATCCGTTCGCAATCCAGATAAAGATAATTCAGGCTGTTCAACTGCCCGAGGATATACCTGACAGCAGTACTCTTACCGACCCGGCGCATACCCGTTATAACCGTTACCTGCTTTTTTTGGCAGTGATTGAGCAGCTGCTGGTAGATCTCTCTTTCTTTCATGATGTAAATATAATCAAATAGTATTACTTTTTGATTATATATTTATCAATTAGTTAAATTCACAGCAAATAATAGTAAAGCAAAAGTCCGTAGGGAAGTGATTCGGAATAAAATTGGTGTCTCACCTGGTCATATAAAAGTTTTTCCCCGCCTTTTTTTATGATCGACTATAAGCGGTCTAAAAATACTGCCAGGATAAACAGCGGGCCGAGCTTAACCTTCAGCTGGCGCAGTGCCGTGCCGACCTGGTTAGAGACCGTACTTTCGGCAATGCCGAGCTCTTCAGCGATCTCTTTATGGCTCATGCCGTCCAGGCGGCTCAGGCGCAATACCTGCCCCATGCGTGGGGGCAATTGGCTGATCTCGCGGTCGATGATAGCATTCAGCTCATTTTCCAGTACGGTCAGGTCGGTACTGTATTCACCCTTATCCATAAATTCGGCCAGTGACACGAAATGCAGGCTTTTGCGCTGGCTGCGGTAGAACTCATTAAAAACCCGGTTGCGGATAGCCGTATACAGGTAGCCTGCCAGGTTGCCGTTAATGGTCAATGTTTCCTTTTGTTCCCAAAGGTGGACAAAAAGTTCCTGCAAAATATCTTCAACCGCTTCGCGGTCCCCCAGTTTTTTATAGGCATGCCGCAGCAACAGGTGTTTGTAACGGTGATAGATCTCGGCGAACGCCGCACGATCGCCGGACTTTAATAAGTCCGTCAGTTCCTTATCCGAAAGTGATTCCATGCCTGCCATACGCGTAAAAACCCGTCAATTAAAATTACGGAAAATTACAGGCAATATTAAAAAATAATTCTGACATCCTTTTTTACGCAGCTTGTTATCAAATTGTTAACCGCAGGTTTATAGCACGAAAGGGCTAAAGCTTTTACACTCCCGCATGACAAAGGCGCTTTCCGTATGGGCGACATTGGGCAGGCTGTTGATCCGCTCCATGATAAAGTTAAAATAATCCTGCGGGGTAACGGCGGTGATGTGCAGCACAAAGTTCCAGGGGCCGGAAATGTGGAAACAGTTTTGCACTTCAGGCAAATTAGTGGCCAGCCGCTCGAATTCTTCCAAAAGGATAGTGGTCTGCTGCGCCAGCTGCACCGAAGTAATAACCAGCACCGGCTTACCAACCTTCGCCCTATCCAGCAATGCAACATAACCCTTGATAAACCCCTCCTGCTCCAGCCGGTCGATGCGGTCATGGATCGGGTGCGGCGTCTTGTTCAATTTCCGGGCAATGCGCGTCACATCGATCCTGGCGTTGCTTTGCAGGATATCCATAATCTTAAAATCTATCTCGTCTGGCCGCCCGTTGTTCATGTATCCTTTTCTGTAATTTTTACTGGTTATTGTTTTGGCTCCAATGACCTTAAATAATCCGCAACCGCGGTTTGGTTGTTCTTTTCCGCATAAGTCAGCGGTGTTTCCCCATTTGCCGGTGTATAAGCCCCCGAATATTTATAATGAACGTTCGCGCCCTTCGCCACCAGGATCTTCACCATATCCAGCCTGCCGTATTTAGCAGCGTGCATCAGCGGCGGCACATAACCTTCGCAGGCTTTGTTGACGTCCGCGCCTTTCGCGATCAGCAGGTCAAAGCACTTTTTGGCATTATAGCGTACCGTTTGGGCCAAAAGGCTGTACTGCCAGTTGCCTTCGGTATAACAGTTGTTAATATTGTCCTCGGTAATATAGGCGGCAACTTTTACCGTATCATCTGCTTTAAGGGCTGCTGCAATATCAGTAGGCATTTCCTGCGCGAAAAGCTGTTTAACTGAAAGGGTTAATAAAAGGAAGAAAAGGATCTTGATGGTTTTCATAATTTGTTGTTTTTAAGTGGTTTATTAATTTTTAGAAAAAGGCATGGCCTTACTCTGTTAAAAAAGCCCCCGTTTTGTGGTTAAAATCATTGTGCTTTAGGGCTGTTTCCTGCCGCTCGTATCCAGTTCCAATCCCGAATCCCCCGTAGCCGGGTTAACCAAACTCGTCATCCATTTAGGCGGCGGCGCCCCTTTCAAATAATGGTCAAAGAACTGCATCAGCCGGATCGAATAATCTTCTTCGTTTTCTTCCTTATCGATGGTATGCCCTTCACCGTCATAGGACAGTAGCCAGGCGGGCTTGTGCAGGCGCGTCATCGCATTGAACCATTCCAGGTCCTGCATGAACGGAACTGTATCATCATCTTTATTCGCCATGATCAGCAGTGGTGTGTTTACCTTATCCGCGAGCAAAAAAGGCGAGTTCTCCAGGTACAGGTCGGGCCGTTGCCAGATCGTGGCGCCAATACGGCCCTGGTGTGCTTCATAGTAGCGCATTTCCCTGCCATAGTCGCTGACACTCTCGCTAACCGCCGATGAAGGCGCCGCCGCCGCAAATAGGTTCGTATGGGCCACGATATAATCAGTTTCGAAACCGCCAAAACTGTGGCCCTGCAACCCCATGTGCCTGGCATCCACATAAGACCGCTGTGACAGGTATTGTGCCGCGGAAACTACAGCATCATAAGCGCTTCGGCCTGGGTACCCGATAGTATAATCAATATCTGGTACAAATACCAGGTAACCGTTGCTTACAAAACGCGGGATATCCAGCTGCCCATTACTTGGTTTTGGCAATAAGAAAATATTCAATTCTTGTGCGTTATTTTCATAATAGTAGAAAACCAGCGGGTATTTTTTATCCGGGTCAAAATCCTGTGGTTTATACAAAATACCCTGGCCAGTTTTGCCGTCCGGCCTGGGCCAACTAACCAACTCGGTGGTGTACCAGTTATACCCTTTTTGCGG
>Ga0206874_1094_pt1 | contig 24185 bp, 25 predicted proteins | sample Alteio_BWOrgCont_12_FD_152629 | JGI IMG/M metagenome (GOLD analysis project Ga0206874, IMG submission 152629) | Enriched cells from forest soil in Barre Woods Harvard Forest LTER site, Petersham, Massachusetts, United States -... | ecosystem: Environmental > Terrestrial > Soil > Temperate forest >...
ATTACAATTGGTTTGGCCTGGAAAGCACATGTATGCAATTGCTTAAAATAGTCCAACACTTCCTCAACGCCAACCTTAGTTCCGCTCAGCGGATGCCTGCCCGGAATTACCCATTCAATGTCAGCAGCCAAAATTTGTTTAATTGCTTCCAGGTCGTTGGCTCCGTAAGCCTGGAAAAAGGTATGAATTAAATTGAGGTTTGGATGTTGGGTTGTCATAAAGTTTGATTTAACAAATAGGGATTGTTTATAAATTCCTGCAATTATAATAAAATAATGTTCAATTATAAATCAATAATACATATTTTTATACCATATACCATATTGGTATATGGTATAAAATAAAATACAATTAAGGCATATATATTTTAATGTGTTGAGAAGAAAAACGAACTATCCGTCCTACCAGTCAAAATCAAACTTTCCTGCTGACATACGGTTGTCATTACAGCTTGTTATTTTTGATTTTAATGAATTGTCCAAATCAACGGAAACTTTCTTTCCGTCTTCCGGACTTTCTGACTTTCGGACTAAAAAACCGTATTTTTGTATTACACTATGGATTTCAACTTAACATCCCAATACTCACCCACCGGCGACCAGCCCGAAGCCATAAGGCAACTGGTTGAAGGTGTAAATAACCAGGATCCGTTTCAAACTTTGCTGGGTGTTACCGGCTCGGGTAAAACATTTACTATTGCCAATGTTATTGCGCAAACACAAAAACCAACGCTCATATTAAGTCATAATAAAACACTTGCCGCACAGCTTTATGGCGAGTTTAAGCAGTTTTTTCCGGAAAATGCAGTAAACTACTTTGTATCCTATTACGATTATTATCAGCCGGAAGCGTTTATTCCCACTACCAACACCTACATTGAAAAGGACCTGCAGATAAACGAGGAGATTGAAAAGCTACGCCTGCGCACCACCTCATCACTCATGTCGGGCAGGCGGGATGTAATTGTGGTTTCGTCTATCTCCTGCATCTATGGTATGGGTAATCCCGAGGATTTTAAAGATTCGGTTTTTCGTTTCGCCGTGGGTACTCGCATTAGCAGGAATGCTTTTCTGCATCGTTTGGTGGAGATTTTATATTCACGTACCACTGCCGATTTTAAGCGCGGTACTTTCCGCGTAAAAGGCGATGTGGTTGATATTTTCCCTGCTTATATGGATGTGGCTTACCGAATTTCGTTTTTTGGTGATGATATTGAAGAGTTAAGCACTTTTGATACCGCAACAGGCAAGACCATTGAAAAAATGACGCATATGGTATTATTCCCGGCTAATTTATATGTGGCCCCGCGTGAGCGTTTTACACAATCCATATGGGCCATACAGGAAGAGCTGGAAGTGCGTAAAAAGCAATTTATTGGCGATGGCCGGTTCCTGGAAGCGAAACGTTTGGAAGAAAGGGTTAATTACGACCTGGAAATGATCCGCGAGCTGGGTTATTGCTCGGGCATTGAAAATTACTCTCGCTTTTTTGATGGCCGTCAGCCCGGCGCACGCCCATTCTGTCTGCTGGACTATTTCCCCGAAGATTACCTGATGGTGATTGATGAGAGCCATGCTACCGTGCCTCAAATACGAGCCATGTATGGTGGTGACCGCTCCCGTAAAATATCATTGGTTGAGTATGGTTTCCGTTTACCGGCGGCGATGGATAACCGCCCGTTAAACTTCCAGGAATTTGAACGGCTGGCACCCCAAACTATTTATGTAAGCGCCACTCCCGGTGATTTTGAGCTGGAGAAATCCGGAGGCGTTGTAGTGGAGCAGGTGATACGCCCTACTGGCCTCCTTGATCCCGTGATTGATGTACGACCGGTGATTAACCAGGTAGATGACCTGCTGGATGAGGTGGATAAAACCATTAAAATGGGCGACCGCGTGCTGGTAACTACCCTTACCAAACGCATGGCCGAAGAGCTGGCAAAATATATGGACAGGCTGGGTATAAAATGCCGCTACATTCACTCCGAAGTTAAAACCCTGCAAAGGGTTGAGATATTAAGAGGATTGCGCCTGGGCGAGTTTGATGTACTGATAGGGATTAACCTGCTTCGCGAGGGTTTGGATTTGCCTGAAGTATCGCTGGTTGCAATTTTAGATGCTGATAAAGAAGGTTTTTTGCGTTCAGAACGTTCGCTGATACAAACCATTGGCCGTGCTGCCCGTAATGACCGTGGCAGGGTAATTATGTATGCTGATAAAATTACCGATTCGATGCAGATCACCATGGACGAGACTAACCGCCGCCGGGATATACAAATACAATACAATACGCAGCATGGCCTTACACCAAGAACTGTCGGTAAATCAAGAGAAGAAATTATTGAGCAAACATCGGTAGTTGATTTTAAAGGCGGCGTTCAAAAAGCGTATGTGGAAACGGATATGGCTTCCCTGGCTGCTGATCCGGTTGTGCAGTACATGACCAAGCCTGATCTTAAAAAATCAATAGAAAACACCAAAAAAGACATGCTTGCCGCCGCAAAAAACATGGACTTTTTATTAGCTGCCAAACTGCGCGATGAAATGTTTGCCCTGGAAAAAATGATGGAAGAGAAGTTTTGATGTGGCGATGTGCTGATTTGATAATTTGAAGATAAAAGCATTTTCAAATCAGCAACCTTCTAATTTTCAAATCATCAAATTGCCAGATCTTCAAATCCCCCTCCTGTAACAAAACCTTCAACCCGTTGTCAAAAAACAAAGCGGCATCATATACAAACATTTTTGCCGTTATAGTATTATATTTGTAAGCTAAAATTTTAATCAGTTATGCCGGAGTTATTGAGTTTCCTGCTTTCCGCAATTTTAATCTTATATATTATACGTGCTGTTGCCCGTATAGTAATGCCCATGCTTTTTCAAAATGTTATAAATAAAGCGCAGCAACAACAAAATCAATATCAGCAACAAAATACCCGCAGCCAAAGCAGGCCGGATGCCAAAATAAAGGTTGATTATATCCCTCAAGGTAAAAAAAGTGCGGTTCCTGATTCTGAAGGCGAGTTTGTAGATTATGAGGAAATAAAATAATTTTATTATGATTCCTGAAGAAGTTTTTAAGCGCAGACGCCATCACAACAACACTCCGGAATCAATCCTGCTGATCATTGCCAATTTTATTGTCGTTTCCATAGATATAACCCTGTTTGCAAGCCATAAGTCTATTAATTGGTTTTTTTGGGTAGTGCTGGGCTTTCTGGCTTTATATAATTTTTATACCATCCGCCGCAACCGCGAAGAATTTAGCAATAAGGGTACTATAGTTGCCTGCATCATCAGTCTCGTTTTATTGTTTGTTGTATTTTTTCTTTTTAGAGGGAAAGCTTAAGAGGAGAAACAAGAGTTAAGAATCAAGAGCCAAGAAAAGCAAAGACATTAAGACAGGGGCATCAACTATATTTCCTGATAATAAGCATTATAGCAGTGGATCTTAACGTCCTGACTCCTGATTCTTGAATTCTTGATTCTAATTTAATTCCTATTCTCATTCTAATTTCTATTTTTGAAGAATATTATCCTTTTTAATAAACTTAGATGAATAACTGGTTCAAGCGGAATAGCATTCACTTTATAATTGCTGCAATTTTTTTGGTGATATGCTTTATGTATTTTACTCCTGCATTTCAGGGTAAAACTTTAGGGCAGATAGATGTTACCGGTGCCCAATCCACCCAAAAAGAAATTAATGATTACCGGGCCAGGGACACCACCATTCTGTGGACCAATCAAATATTTAGCGGGATGCCTGCATTCCAGATATGGGCGCCCTATCCCGATAATATTGCCACACATATTGTATCGGCACTAAAAGCAGTATTTCCAAATCCTATTGATACCGTATTAATATTTCTGTTTGGCTCGTATTTCCTGTTCCTGGTTTTAAAGCTAAATCCATGGCTCGCAGCGGCGGGCTCATTGGCATTTACTTTTTCGTCCTATAATATTATTTTGCTGGTTGCGGGGCATTCCAACCAGGCTTATGCTATTGCCTTTTTCGCGCCATTGCTGGCCAGCATAATTTTAACTTTACGGGGGAAATATTTAACAGGCGGAGCGCTCACGGCTCTGTTTTTAGCGATGGAGATCCGCGCTAACCACGTGCAAATGACCTATTACCTGCTGCTGGCCCTATTGATATTGTTAGGTATTGAATTATATCATGCTATTAAAAGCAAAACAACAGCTGCATTCCTAAAATCACTCACCTACCTGGGCGGCGCCACTTTATTAGCACTGATGATAAATGCATCGCTGTTATGGAGCACTTATGAATACGGAAAAGATACCATTCGCGGAAAATCCAACTTAACACAACATACCACTGCGCCAAGCGATGGCTTACCTAAAGATTATGCTTATCAATGGAGCCAGGGTGTTGCGGAGTGTTTAACCTTCCTGGTGCCTGATGCCTACGGTGGTGGTACAGGAGCAGGCACACCAATGCTTGATCAAAATTCGGAAACGGTTAAAACAATGACCTCAAAAGGCATACCCGAGGACCAGGCGCTGAATATTGCTCAGCAAATTGCCGGGGGGCAACAGGGGCTTACACTTTACTGGGGAAATAAACCATCCACCTCGGGGCCATTTTATTTTGGCGCTGTTATCTGCTTCCTGTTTATATTTGGATTATTAATAGTTAAAAGCCGCATTAAATGGTGGCTACTGGCTACGGTTATATTAACATTGCTGCTCTCCTTCGGCGGTAACTGGCCATATGTATCTGATATTTTCTTTAACTATTTCCCGCTATACAATAAGTTCAGGGCTGTAGAATCCATAATAGCCGTTACCAGCCTTTGTTTCCCCATATTAGCATTGCTGGCTATTAAAGAGGTGCTGGAAGAGGCCGATAAAAAAATAATCTTCAAAAAGTTAAAGATCGCATTTTATATAACCGGCGGCCTTGTGTTATTGCTGATCATTCTCCCAGAGATACTGCTAAGCTTCAGGGCGCAGGATCAGGTAGCCGGTATCTCAACACTTGCACAGGAATTAAAAGGTGATACCAGCTTTGCAACCAGCATAGCTAATGCTTTGGTTAATGACAGGATAAGCCTTGAACGGGCAGATGCTATACGTTCATTTATTTTTATTGCCCTTGCTTTTGGCCTTTTGTGGGCATTTATTAAACAAAAAATAAACGTAACCATATTTTCATTAGTTTTCCTGGTTTTGGTATTGATTGATTTATGGCAGGTGGATAAACGCTATTTAAAGGACGAAAGCTTTGCCGATAAACAGGAAACAACACAGCCCAAACCACGCGAGGTGGACCAGTTTATAGAGCGTGATCCTGATCGCGACTACCGGGTTTTCGACTTAACACAGAGCCCAAAATATGATCTTACAACTCCATTCTTTCATAAATCAATTGGAGGCTATTCAGCAGCACGACTGAAAAGGTATGATGAGCTGCTTGATAATCAGTTTTCAAAAAGCCTTAACCGGGATGTTTTGGATATGCTGAATACCAAATACATTATTAACGCTGACCCGAAATCGCAGAGTTTGAGCATGCAACGCAATCAAACCGCCTGCGGTAATGCATGGTTTGTTAAAAGCGTTAAATATGCTAAAAATGCCGATGAAGAGATGCAGGCTATAACTGCCTTCTCGCCAAAAGATGAAGCAATTGTAGATCAGCGTTATAAAAGCCTGGTTGGCACTAAGGATAATTATGATCCAAATTCATCAATAAAACTTGTAAAATATTCGCCTGACGATATGGTTTATCAAAGCGGAAGCACCACTCCTTCAATCGCTGTATTTTCCGAAATTTATTATGATAGAGGCTGGAAAATGTATATTGATGGCACAGAACAACCTTATTTCCGTGCTGATTATGTTTTACGGGCTGCACAGATCCCAATTGGCAACCATAAAATTGAATTTATATTTCACCCGGCATCTTACTATACCGGCGAAAAAATCTCGCTGGCTGGTTCGTTTTTGCTGATCGTAGCCTTAGCAGGCGCTGTTTATATGGAGACGAGGAAGAAGAATGTTTTACTGGCTAAAAAAGCATAATTGCTGCTGAGTGTGATAAAATTAGATTTGACAACTTTTAAAAAGTTGTCAAATCTTCCCGCAATAAAAAGTCTACAAATTAATTCTAAGTAATTTGTAAATTTACATTTATGAATGGCCTTTTAGAGAGAATAACAATCGATACCAGCATATGCCACGGAAAAGCATGCATACGCCATATGCGCTGGCCTGTTGAAGTAATAATTGATTTAATAGCTTCCGGAATGTCGTTTAACGATATCATTACAGATCACCCGGAATTAGAAAAAGATGATATCCTGGCATCCTTGGCTTATGCTAAATTATCGTTATCCGGCAAATCCTTGTTAGAAGTAAACTAATGGACTTTTTGATTGATGTCCATTTACCAATAAGTCTTTCAAATTCTTAGATAAACAAGCTGGCTGTAAATCAAATCACGTTAATCAAATCCTCCAAAAGTGGCATACTACCGATGCTGAAATCTGCAAACATGCTGATGAGAACGATTTTGTTGTGATCAGTAAGGATGGTGACTTCAAGAATTCGCATTTTATAAATAAAGTACCGCGGAAAGTAATTCGTGTAACATTAGGAAACATTTCTAACGCTGATCTTATTTTACTTTTTACAAAGTATATGCCTTTTATATTGCCTTTAGCTGCAAAAAGTGACTTCTATGTTGAATTAAGTAACGAGCAAATTATTATTATTGATTGACAGTAACAAACAGTTGAACTTTTACAACTATTACAACACTTTCAACCAAACCTAATCATTCGTTCTTCTGTTCCTCAACCAGTACCATCCTAAATTAAAGGCGATTACTGCATGGTTAAAAATAGTCGGCAATAAACCATAATACCGTTTCATAATATCAAAACGTTCCTGCAAGCTTTGGCGGTGCTTGGTTTTCGACATCCCCCCTACCAGGTATTTGGCTACATATTGTTTTACATTAACTATTCTATTTGCTTTTTTTGCCGCGCGGATTATCCAGTTTACGTCTGCACTAAGCTGGTATCGGCGATCATATGGTTCAACCAATGAGCGCCTTATATAAATAGCCTGGTGACTCACACTCATCCCATACTTAAAGCTTCGCCAGGTAAAGCTTTCAGGTGCTTTGTGCCGGCGCTGGCCAAGGCTTTGCCCGGCATCGTTAATCATTTCTGTTTCACCATAATAAATATCCGCATCTTCTGCGGCGGCGAAAACATTTTCTACCGTATCTTTTGCATAAAACTCATCACCCGAATTCATGAAGATAACATAATCGCCCGTAGATGCGGCAAGGCCCTTATTCATAGCATCATAAATGCCTTCATCTTTTTCGCTGATCAACGCCGCAATCCGATCTTTGTATTTTTTAATGATTCCCAGCGTGCCATCAGTTGATAAGCCATCCACTAAAATGTATTCAATATTTGGATAAGTCTGGTTTAATACGGATAGCATTGTCCGCTCAATATCGCGAACGTTGTTGTAAACGATGGTGACGACGCTTAATACAGGTTTAAACATTTTCCCCTCCCGTTTCAGGTACGAGTCCGGATAACTGATTATATAAATTGATATGCTTTTTCGAAATAACTTCTTCCGAAAATTTATCCATCACTGTTTGCCTCGCCTGCTGATTCAGTTTTTCCTTTGCGGGATGTTTGATGATCCACTCCATGCCATCTGCAAAGCTTTCAGATGAACGGTATTTAGCAAGATAGCCATTGTATTCATGCTGTACCATATCTGGGATACCTCCGGTTGTAAAGGCTATTACCGGGGTGCCGCAGGCAAGGCTTTCCATCACCGTATAAGGCAAGTTATCTTCAAGTGATGGGATCAAAAATGCATCCGCGGCTGCATAACAGTTGGCAAGTTTTTCATCATCGCTTATGGTTCCTAAAAATGTGGCTTTGAAAGGAAAATCGGGCACATCATCTGCATTACGATTGCCAAAGATCACCAGCTCAATTTGTTCTGCATCTATACCTGCACGCTCCTTTAATAAGGCGAGGCTTTCCAGTAAATAAGATGTGCCCTTATGAAGATCTTTACGCGAAGGCATAAATCCGCTTAAAAATATAAATTTATCGGTTGGCAAATCCGCTTTTTCTTTTGCCTGTTTTCTATCTGCAGGTTTAAAAATATCAGTCTCTAATGTATTGGGTATTTGCTGTGCCGCTTTTCCCTGCATTAAACTGCTGGCTTTTACCGATGCTAACATCCATGAACTTGGAGTTATAATAGTAAAATCCAACGCACTGTAAGCTTCGTTTTTTTGCAGCCAAGCGCGGTGAGAAATATCATTTGGCGATGCATTTTTTAATAACGGGCAATTACCGCATTCGTTTTTAAAGTGATCGCAATCATAACGTACATGGCAACCGCCGGTAAACGCATTACTATCGTGAAAGGTCCAAACTACTGGTTTATTCAGTTTAGCTATTTCGGCCAGGTGTTTGGGATTTAAAAAGCTATGATTAACCCAATGCAGGTGGATGATATCGGCATTTTTAACGTCTGGATGATGTATAACCGAACGACCGAACCATGTGAAAGAAAATGGCGTGCGCAACGGTTTTAAATAGCGTTTGGCTAATATCCGCTCTATTACAATAGTTGCAGCTGTATAAGCCTTTTGAAGTGCGTTTGAGTTAAAGGTTTTTATCTCCGGGTTCGTCCCGAATTTATAATGCACAACTATTTTTGAATCGATACCCTTGTTAAGCAATGCACGGTTAAGGCGCACGCAGGCCCTGCCCGCTCCGCCATTACCATCGTAAGTGTTTAAATGCACTACTTTTAACATGGCACTAATTACACGAATTTTAGCGAATTACACGAATTTTAATATTACTAATTCATTTACCGGCCTTATGTAATTCGCGCTAATTTTTCTTTTCTTTGTGGCTATGAGCAACGAACTCACCGACAAAGCATTCTGGGCCAATTACTGGGAATCAAAAAAAGGATTGGCATTCAGCATCCCGCGCAGCTATACTTTTTATAAATTACTGGAGGATATTGCCATCAAACATTATCCGGAAACAGCCATAGAATTGGGCGGCTTCCCGGGCTATTACGCTATTCTTTTAAAGAAATATTTTGGTTTATATACTACCCTGTTTGATTTTTATGTGCATCCATCAGTGTTAAAAGAAGTACTGAACGCCAACCAGCTTAGTGAACAGGATATAGAAATTATTGAGGGCGATCTTTTTAACTATAACCCCCTAAGGCAATACGACCTGGTATTGTCCTGCGGATTAATTGAACATTTTAATGATACCAAAGACATTATAGCCCGGCATCTGCAATTTTTAAAGCCCGGCGGTACTTTGTTTATTACGCTGCCAAATTTTACCGGCGTTAACGGATGGGTACAGCGTAAATACGACATGAGCAATTACGAAAAGCACAATATCAGCAGCATGAACCCGCAATTGCTGGCAGGCTATTGTAAAGAGCTCGGCCTTAAAAATGTAGAGGCAAATTATTATGGCAAATTCTCTATCTGGCTGGAGAACAAATCAGAGCAAACAGGCCTGGTTAAAGCTTTTTTAAAAACATTGTGGCTAACGGGTAAAGTGGCTACTAAAATAATCCCTGTGGAAAGTAAAAGGCTCTCACCTTATATTGTAGTGAAAGCGACGAAGTGAGTTTGGTTATAGAAAATAAACTCACGAAGTTTTAAAAACTTCGTGAGTTTCTGTGATTCCAACTCTATTTTTTTACGAGATACTTCACCTGCAATTGCTTTACAAAGCGCAATCCCCGCTGCAATAAATTACCCTTGCGGTTTTTAAGGAAATGCTTAATAGCCTGGTAAGCGTGCGGATCCTCTTTAATTTCTGTTGGAAATTGTTTAACCGCCTTTTTTGCTACCTGTACATGGTAAGTTTTCTCGTTATTGGAATGTATGCCACTGCCATCATGCCCGATGTTATTAACAAGCGATTTTGAAGGGTTTAAAGTCAACCCACCCTTTAAAAATATGGAAGCGTACCAGCGTATCGCCCACGAGTTATTTTTACCGGCTTTAAAATCCTGCATTTGTTTCCAAAAGTTCATGCTGCCATCTATGGAAAACTGCTCTATTTTCTTTTTGTCGAACTGCTTGATCAGCACGTCAATATCCGGTTCAAACTCTTTCCAGGCCCTGGCCCAGGTTGCCCAGCTCCAACTGGTTGCCGCGCGGTAAAAAAAAGTTTGCGGCAGCTTTTTATCGGGCAGGTTATACATATAAGCACCAATGTGCATTACCTTTTCTTCCTCAGCGTAACGGGTAAGCGATTCGTTAAAATATTGCAGCGTGTATACTGATGATAGCAGATCATCTTCAAATACAATAACCTTTCCATAATCGTTTACCAATTGTGTAACACCGCTGATAATAGAATTGGCCAACCCCAGGTTTTCCTTCCGGGTAATTACCTTTACCGATTTAAACCCCGTTACCTCTTTTATCAACTGCCTTACCTGCTCAACTTTTGCTTTGTCATCATCAGTCTTAGCTGCGTCAGAGAATATGAACAGGCGCGATTCATCAGCCAATAAATTCTTTTGCAAATAATTTATAGTGCGTCGGGTATGCTCGGGCCTGTTGTAAACAAATAAGGCTATCGGGGCCAGGTTTTGCATAGGTTTTGATGGATCAGAATATTTCTAATTGTTGATCGGCTTTTTTACAAAGCACCGTATAGGCATTTGCAAATTGTTCACTAAGTTTTTTACCGAAGATTTTACCTATGCTGTTTTTAATGGTGAACTCCGCAGCAATTTTAAGGTTGGTTATAAAGCTTTTAGGCTTTTTTTGATTCACGTAGGTATTGAATTTGGTTACCTCCGGCTCAATCATTGATGTTAAATCACTTTCAACTTCAAAACCCTCGGTACGCAATAAATAACGTAACGAAGTTGGAGTATATACATTAATGTGACCGTAAGCCAAAAAATGTTTGATCTTAGCATCAACACCTGCCTTATAATCGCGCGGCACCTCAATAACACAATGATTTGCCACCCGTTTAATTTCGCGTAGCAATAAGCGCTCATGCTCCACATGCTCCAGCACGTGCGAAAGTATAATCAGATCGAAACTGTTATCGTCAAAAGGCAAATGATAACCGTCAAATAACTGAACAGATTTAAGGTTTTGTATGTTTCTTGATTTAATATGCGCTACCCCGCTGTCCGAAATCTCCACGGCTGTATATTCCGGTGCAAAATCCTGGTCGGCCAATAATTTTAAAATGCTGCCATCCCCTGCGCCTACTTCCAGCACTTTTTTAAACTGATGCCCTTTACAAACATCAATAATGTGCTGCGCTTTATATTTAGCGCCCAGCATGCGCCACGCCTCATCGTGTTTTTGATAAAATTCGTCGTAAGCGGTTTTAACGTTTCCGCTAATGATCTGTTCAGTCATATTATATACCTAAGCAATTATCGGCTTTATAAAAAACGGATGTTGATTTCCTGTAAAATAACCCCGGCGATATGCCGCTGAATGAAAGCTCTTTGAAGCCGCTCTTTATTAAAAAATCAATCCCCGTTTTATAATCGTCTCTTTCCGAATCATCCAAAACAATTACCCCGGTTTCCGAAACAGCCTTTACAGCTTGCCGGCAGCAATTTACCCTGTCGCGGCCATCCACAATAATAATATCAAATGTTTCTTCCAGCTTTAAAGGCATCCGGCAGTAATCGCCATCCCTAACCAACTCACAATAGATTAGCTCGGCATTTTCAGGTTTTGTGCTCAATATTTTATCAAACCATTCTTTATCATGCTCAACCGAAACTACTATCCCGGCATATTTTGCATAAAAAAAAGTTGAATTGCCCGATCCGAATTCAAAAATGGTAAGCTGTTTATTCAGCCTTCCTTTAATAAAATCAATAAAGGAATAAGTTACCCATGGGATAGGGTCACCGTCGCCATCAACGGGCGACTTACTGTCAAACCCTTTAAACCAGCCAATATCGTTCAGATACCCTTTGTGATTAAATGATAACAACGACTTCAGCCTACGTGGACTGGTTAATACTTGCAGAACGGACGAAATTTTATTCAACGCTTGATTATTTTTTGGAACAGCGAAATTAAAAATAATGATTTAAACATCATTATCCCCTGGTCATTAACTTTCGGGATAAATATTACAAAGAATGTGGCACCTGCATAAGCTGCCAGGGTGGCTATTGCTGCACCCATCATTCCCATTTTTGGTATCAGTATAAGGTTTAACACAATATTGACGATGGCCCCAAACCCGGTACGAATAAAGGTAAGCTTGTTATAATTTTCGGCAATTAAATATTGGCTGCTGGCCGCTCCCAAAAAAACAAACACACCCGACCATATATGTACCGACAAGGTCGGCGCGGCATAGGCATATTCAGGCTTGTACAATTTATAAATCAAGGGTGCGGCAAATGTGATTACTATAGCTGTTGGCACACTCAGGTAAACCATCAAATCGTACAAATGTTGTATCCTTTTTTTATATCTGCCAATATCATCGCGTTTAGCATTTAAAATTGCCGGGAACAGGGAAGTAACGATTACCGATGGTATAAAATTCCAGGCTTCACTTAATGAGGCAACTGTTGCATACGCCCCGGCTTCTTTAACCCCGGCTATATTTTGAAGCATGATCTGATCTATCTTCATGTATAACGAAACCATTATACCCGATATAATTAATGGCCACGAATATAAAAGCAGCTTATTGGCTAACTTTAAATTAAACGACCAGCTAAAAACACTTCTTTGCTTACGCTGATAGGTGAAATAATAACCTATGGATAGTAAAAGAAAATCGAAGGTGTAAGCGTAAACAAAGTATAGCAATGGCTGCTTAAAATAAATTAACAGCAGTTTTATAACGGCAGATACTACGTTCCCCGCAACTTGCACCTGCATAATATATTTCGATTGTACCTGGCTCTGGAAATAAGCATCGATAACATTAAAGGCTTGTACTACCCCGATAATGGAAAAGATAAATACATAACTATAGGGCGTGCCTTTGGCAGGATAAATTAAATAAGCAAGGTAAATAAGCGGGATACAGCAAAAGCCGGCAAATACCTTCATCCAAAAGGAAGTGCCTAATATTTGATCGCGATTATCTGGAAACTGGTGAAGCTCCTTAACAATAAACTGATCGAGCCCTAAGGTGGCTATAGCCGAAAAGAAATAAATATAAACCGTGCCTCCACTTAAAATGCCATTGCTCGACCGGCCCAGGTAATTGGCAACGCTTATGCTTACTACAAATTTAATAAGTAAGCTCCCCACCCTGCCAACAAACAACATCCCGGTATTTTTAAAATACTTTTCAAATGCCTGCTGGTCAAAACCTGGAATACTGGGGAAACGCATATTTTTATAGAATCAAGAGCCAAGATACAAGAATCAAGATATAAGAAGTAAAGTTTAAAAGAATCAGGATACAAGAATCAGGATTTTGTTAAACAAGAGAGCCAGGATAAACTAATCTCCTGGCTCTTGTATCTTGATTCTTGATTCTCTTCTCCCTATTGATTCACAAACTTCTTAGCGTTTATTCTTCTTTCATTTTCATTCAAAAAGATCTTACGCAGGCGGATACTTTGCGGGGTTACCTCAATGTACTCATCAGCCTGTATATATTCCATTGACTCTTCTAATGAGAATTTTATAGCCGGAGCAATACGCACGTTGGTATCACTACCTGATGCACGCATGTTAGTTAACTGTTTGCCTTTGGTTAAGTTGATCACCAAATCATTATCACGAATGTGCTCGCCTAAAACCTGGCCTTCATAAACATCAACTCCCGGATCGATGTGAAAACGACCACGATCCTGCAATTTATCTATAGCAAATGCTGTTGTTTTACCGGTATCCATTGATACCAATACACCATTTAATCTACCAGGGATACTACCTTTCCATGGCTCATATGCTTTAAAACGGTGAGCCATAATAGCTTCGCCGCCAGTAGCTGTCAATACGTTGTTACGTAAGCCGATAATACCACGTGCAGGAATATCAAATTCCAAATGCTGTAAATCGCCTTTTGGCTCCATTACTAATAAGTCGCCTTTGCGCTGAGTTACCAGCTCAATAACTTTACCTGCCACTTCGCCCGGTACATCAACTATTAAAGTTTCAATAGGCTCGCACTTAACACCGTCAATTTCTTTAACAATAACCTGCGGCTGACCAACCTGCAACTCATAACCTTCGCGGCGCATGGTCTCGATCAATACTGATAAGTGAAGAATACCACGACCATAAACCAAATAAGAATCAGGCGATTCGGTTTCAACAACCTTAAGCGCCAGGTTCTTTTCCATTTCCTTATAAAGGCGGTCGCGTAAGTGGCGCGAAGTCACAAACTTACCTTCTTTACCAAAAAATGGCGAAGTATTGATGGTGAACAGCATGTTCATGGTAGGCTCATCAATTTTTATAACGGCCAGTTGTTCCGGTTTGTCAAAATCGGCAATGGTATCGCCAATGTCAAAACCTTCAATACCTACAACCGCACAAATATCACCCGAGCTTACTTCAGTAGCTTTTACTTTACCAAGCCCTTCAAAAGTATATAATTCTTTTATTCTTGATTTTTGAATAGTTCCATCACGTTTTACCAGTGATACTGCCATGTTTTCTTTTATGGTACCACGTGCAACGCGGCCAATAGCGATACGGCCAACAAATGAAGAATAATCCAATGATGTGATCTGCATTTGTAGCGTACCTTCGCTGATAGGCGCTGGTGGAATGTTTTCCAGGATGGCATCCATCAAAGGGAAAATATTATCTGTAGGCACTTTCCAGTCGGTGCTCATCCATCCTTGTTTTGATGAACCATAGATAACCGGAAAATCCAGTTGCTCTTCGGTAGCTTCAAGGTTAAAGAACAATTCAAATATTTGTTCGTAAACTTCTTCTGGGCGACAGTTTTCTTTATCAACCTTGTTTACAACCACAATAGGTTTTAAGCCTAAAGCCAAAGCCTTTTGGGTTACAAAGCGGGTTTGAGGCATAGCGCCTTCAAAAGCATCGCAAAGTAATAAAACGCCATCGGCCATTTTCAATACACGCTCAACTTCGCCACCAAAATCGGCGTGACCAGGTGTATCTATGATGTTGATCTTAACATCTTTATACATAACCGAAACGTTTTTGGATACGATGGTAATACCACGTTCGCGTTCCAGGTCATTATTATCCAATATTAATTCACCTGTCTGTTCATTATCTCTGAAAATAGAACAACTGTGTAATATTTTATCAACCAGTGTAGTTTTACCGTGGTCAACGTGTGCGATGATCGCTATATTTCTTATTTTTTGCATTGAAATGCGCCTCTAAATTTGGCGCAAAGGTACGCTTATTTAGTGAATTTTTAAAGCGAATGCAACTTGTTAGTGAAATAATGATGTGGGGTTAACAAATTGAGTTAATTGATTCGTATTTCGAAGTTGTATTAATGGGAGGATTATGGAGTATATTTAAGTAAACAGGTGGGTAAGTATAGCTTTTATGTCGTGTATAAAGTGAATTCGTAAAAAATCAAAATTATTAGGGCGTTGCCTGCGGCCGGGCTATCCGCTCATACTGCACTGGCCTTAACCACAAGGCCGGTATCCGCTTCTATCCCTAACGCAAAAATTTTGTTCTACATCTATTCATCTAAGAAACTACCTAAATCATTTCATAAAGAATCGGTATAATTTGGTGTAGGTAAAGTTTAGGATAATTCGAGGGAGGAATAATGAAAGGATTATATAACATTGATTAAGTGAATGGTCAGGTTTTCTAACTCAATCAACCATTCACTTAATCAACTTAATCAATCAAAAACTTACAAGCCAAATGCCTGCTTCACTTTATCAACATAATCCAATTTTTCCCAGGTAAACAGTTCCACTTCTTTTGTTATTTCGCGGCCCTCGGGGCTGGTAAAAGTTTTAGTTACTGTTTTGCTTGGTTTGCCAAAGTGGCCGTAGGCTGCTGTTTCGCTGTAGATGGGGTTACGCAGTTTAAAACGGGTTTCAATAGCATAAGGGGTCATATTAAATATGGTTTCAACCTTCTTGGCTATTTCGCCATCGTTAAGGCCTACTTTACCTGTTCCATAGGTGTTTATATATATACCCATTGGCTGGGCAACGCCAATAGCGTACGATACCTGCACCAATACCTCATCGGCAATACCTGCAGCTACCAGGTTTTTAGCTATGTGGCGTGTGGCATAGGCTGCAGAACGGTCCACTTTTGATGGGTCTTTACCCGAAAATGCACCACCACCGTGAGCGCCTTTACCGCCATAAGTATCCACAATAATTTTACGGCCAGTTAAACCGGTATCGCCATGCGGGCCTCCAATAACGAATTTGCCGGTAGGGTTAATGTGATATTTAATAGCATCACCAAAAAAGTGTGCGTATTTAGGATATTTTGCTTTTACACGCGGAATAAGGATGCTAATGATATCCTTGCTGATCTTCTCCAGCATCGATTTTTCTTCATCAAAATCATCGTGCTGGGTCGATATTACAATAGCATCGATACGTACCGGTTTGTTATTATCATCATACTCCAGCGTTACTTGTGATTTTGCATCCGGGCGTAAATATTTTATATCGGTATTTTCGCGGCGTATAACAGCCAGCTCCAATAAAAGTGCGTGTGCAATATCCAATGCCAAAGGCATATAATTATCAGTTTCGACCGTGGCATAACCAAACATCATGCCCTGATCACCGGCACCTTGCTCTTCTTTTGCCTTGCGTTCCACACCCTGGTTAATATCCGGCGATTGCTCATGAATAGCTGATAACACAGCACATGAGTTCCCATCAAACATATATTCGCCCTTTGTATAACCAATTTTGTTAATTACATCGCGTGCAATTTTTTGAACATCCAGGTAAGCTTTTGATTTTACTTCACCTGCTAAAACAACAAGGCCCGTAGTAACTAAGGTTTCACAGGCTACTTTCGATTCGGGATCAAAAGCTAAAAACTGATCGATCAATGCATCCGATATCTGATCGGCAACTTTATCCGGATGTCCTTCTGATACGGACTCTGAGGTGAATAGGTATGACATAAATTTTTAATAATAGATTTTTTATCCTTAAGTTAAACGTAACTGTGAAAAAGATTAAAGGGATTGGAGTAAAGAAGCATGGTTTTTAGCACTTTTTTACGTGGTTGCAATCCAGCCGATCCTGACCCCGGTAAGTACCGGAGATTGAACAGGCAACAAAATCAGTCCACTTTCAGGCGGCTAAAATAAAACAATTTTCACAAAGCCGAAAATACATTTACTTTTGGCATCAGAAATTATATTTAGTTGAAACGGAAAGCGTTATTTATTATAAACCCAATATCGGGAGGAAAGAAAAAGGACGGCGTTCCGGAATTGATCGAAAAGAATCTTGATGGAGATGTATTTGAGCAGGTTATTGTTTTTAGTGACGGCGTATCACATGCCCGGCAAATTGCTAAAGAAGCTGTAAACAAATTTGATTTAATAGTGGCAGTTGGAGGGGATGGTACGGTGAATGAAGTAGCATCAGCAATTGTAGGTACCGGTATGCCTATGGGTATTATTCCCTTTGGATCAGGTAACGGCTTATCACGTTTCCTGCAAATACCTATGGATACTGAAAAAGCTATAAAAACATTGGGCTCCGGGCACATTGAAGCCATAGATTCAGGCAGGCTTAATGGTAGACCATTTTTTAACATGGCCGGGATGGGCTTTGATGCGCACATTAGCGAAGTTTTTTCACACGGTAAAAAACGGGGATTCCTTACTTATATCAAATCATCATTTGAAGAAATTTCAAAATACAAACCACAACCCTATCACCTGGAGATTGATGGCAAAGTTTACGAGCGCGAAGCCTTTATGCTGAGTTTTGCAAATTCATCACAATATGGCAACAATGCCCACATTTCACCCGATGCTTCAGTGCAGGATGGGCTACTGGACGTATGTGTAATAAAAAAGTTTCCTTTATGGCGTTTTCCGGAAATGGGTATCCGTATGCTCATGAAAACAACCGGGAAAACAAAATTCGTGGAAATTATTCGAGGAAAACATATTCATATCAAACGTAATGGCCCGGGCCCCGTTCATCTGGACGGCGAACCCAGGATTGCAGATGCCGCTATTGAAATAGAAGTGGTACCTTCCTCGTTAAAGATCATCGTAGGCGCTTCCTATAAAAAATCGTAAAGACGCAATACTTTGAGTCTCCTGTTCAGAGAAGATTGATTTGCATATTCAGAGACACAAATATTGTGTTTCTACAAAACGACTGATATGTCAAAAAAGAATTTTACAGGCGTAGTCTATTCCACCGATCCGGATTTTCAATACCAGGAAAATACCGGTCAATCATCCCAAACATTACCGCCACAACAACAAAATCTTAAAATTTATCTCGATCGTAAAGGCGGCGGTAAGTTAGTTACCCGCATTAATGGTTTTATTGGCTCCGACGCCGACCTGGAACCTATCGGCAAAAAGCTAAAATCAAAATGCGGAGTTGGCGGCTCAGTAAAAGATGGCGAAATACTGATACAAGGCGATTTCAGAGATAAAGTTTTAACCCTGCTGCTTGCTGATGGCTATAAGGCTAAAAAAGCAGGTGGTTAGAGGTTGGTGATTAGAGGTAAGAGATTAGGAAAAAAAAGGAATCATCGATCTTTCGGATTAATAATAACTAATCTCTCCAATACAACTAATCTCTAAACTCCAATAACTAATCTCCCTAAGCCAACTAATCTCTAAACTCCACCCACCAATCTCTTACACTTAGTGTACTGAACTAACTTCATAATAAATTGTATATCAATATTTTATATAGTGTGTATAATCTACATTATGTAAAAAAATATGCCAATTTACTTGTTTCTGAATGTTTAAAACCAGTAATTTTGCGGCAACCAATTATACTATTTTAATGAAAAACCGTACTACCCAAGTACCTGATCTGAGCTATGTACAGCTTGACCGGGCCAGAAATGTTTTTTACCAGTTAAACCCAACAGAGCTTATTGAAGAAGCCTTAAAAAGAGATGAAGGTATTTTAGCCGATACCGGCGCGTTGGCTATTGATACCGGCGAATTCACCGGACGCTCGCCGCAGGACCGCTTTATTGTTGAGGACGATATTACCCGCAATACTGTTTGGTGGGGCAAAGTAAACATTAAGTTTGATATTGATAAATTTGATGCCCTGCTACAAAAAGTTACTGCTTATCTTACCAATCGCGACATATTCGTACGTGATTCATGTGCCTGCGCCAACGAAAAATACCACATTGACATACGGGTTATTACCGAAACCGCTTATCAAAACCTGTTTGTACACCATTTATTTTTGCGCCCCGAAATAATTAACCCGGATTTAAAACCTGAATGGACAATAATAGCCGCTCCGGGCTTTAAAGCGGATGCCGAAATTGACGGTACCCGTCAGCATAATTTTTCGATCATTAATTTTAGTAAAAAAATTATACTTATTGGTGGTACCGGTTATACCGGCGAAATTAAAAAAGGCATATTTTCGGTATTAAATTTTATACTTCCGTATGAAAAGAAAGTGCTTTCCATGCATTGTTCGGCTAATACAGGTACAAAAGGCGACACCGCTATTTTCTTTGGTTTGTCAGGCACAGGTAAAACCACGCTGTCAGCCGATCCGGACCGGGGCCTTATTGGCGATGATGAACATGGATGGAGCAATTACACAATATTTAACTTTGAAGGAGGTTGTTATGCCAAATGCGTTGACCTGACCGCCGAAAAAGAACCGCAGATATTTAATGCCATAAAATTTGGCGCCCTGCTGGAGAATATTAACTTTATAAAAGATACACGCAAGGTAAACTTTTCAAACATCGATAAAACAGAAAATACGCGGGTAGCTTATCCCTTATATAATATAGGTAATGCGGTAATACCTTCAATAGGCGTATCTCCTAAAAATATATTTTTTTTAACCGCCGATGCCTTCGGAATACTGCCGCCAATTTCAAAATTAACACCGGCACAAGCCATGTATCATTTCATATCGGGCTATACTGCTAAAGTTGCCGGTACAGAAACCGGTATTACTGAGCCAAAGACCACCTTTTCGGCATGTTTTGGCGAAGCTTTTCTACCGTTAAACCCGGTTACCTATGCAAACCTGTTGGGCAATAAAATAAAAGAACACCGGGTAAACGTTTGGCTGGTAAACACCGGCTGGACAGGCGGCCCCTACGGAATTGGTAAAAGAATGAAGCTGAAATATACCCGTGCTATGATAACTGCTGCACTGAATGGCGAGCTTGATAATATACATTATAATGAGCACCCCATATTTAACCTTCAAATGCCGGTAAGCTGTCCCAATGTACCCGATACTTTGCTCGATCCTAAAAACACCTGGGCAAGCGCTGAAAGCTATGATGATAAAGCTAATAACCTCGCAATAGCTTTTATTAAAAACTTTGAGCAATACGCAAGTTTTAGTAGTTTAGAGATTATAAATGCCGCCCCTAATGTTACTATATCTGTATAGTAACATAATTTTTATAAATTATTGTTTGCTATTATTAAAAAAAATAGGTTTTATTGTAAAAAATTGTCTGTACAAAAGACATTTTTTATTCTTCCTTACGTTAAGTATCCACCAATATACCTGCGGAGTGAAGTTTTCATTAAAAAATTATAAAGAATAGCATAAAAAGTTTTTTTATTTCATTTAAATTCTATTTTTGTTATTCCCTTAATAATTAGCATTTAACAAACTTATATTTATAAACTAAAAACTAAAACTAAAAACTAAAACTAATGGCAAACGCACCAACAAAACCAACTAGTCCTGTTAAAAAAGAAAAAAGTTCATCAGGCATGTTTGCAACACTCACTATTCCTATTTGTATTGTAGTTGCTATCCTAATATTCATATTTATATTAGGCGACCCGAGCCACTTTGAAGGCGGCGATGTAGAAAAAGGTCAGGCTGATTTTTTTGGAAGGATACACAGGGGGGGTAATCTTGTACCACTTATCTTGTCGTACCTGTTAATTGTAATTGTATTCTCTATCGAGCGTTTTGTAGTTATCGGCAAAGCTTCGGGCACAAGTAATGTTGATGCCTTTGTTAGAAAAATCCAAAGCCTTCTTAATGCAGGCAACATTGACGGAGCCGTTGCTGAATGCGACAAACAAAAAGGTTCAGTAGCTAATGTTATAAGAGCCGGCTTAAAAAAATACCGTGAAATGGAAGGTGAAACAGGTTTGGATATCGACCAAAAAACATTGGCTATCCAAAAAGACATTGAAGAAGCAACTTCATTAGAAATGCCTATGCTTGAGCAAAACTTAACCATTATTGCTACATTGGTATCAATCGGTACATTAACCGGTTTGTTAGGTACAGTATTTGGTATGATCAACGCCTTCGCATCTTTGGCAACATCAGGTGCAGCAAGCTCAACCGCACTATCAGCATCAATTTCTGAAGCATTGGTTAACACTGCATTAGGTATCAGTACTTCTGCTACTTCAATTGTAATGTACAATGTGTTTACATCAAAAATTGATAACCTGACTTACGCTATTGACGAAACAGGATTCAGCATTGTACAAACATTTGCTGCATCACACAAGCATTCAAAATAATAGCCTGTATTGCTTAGTTTTACCCCGGTCATTTTTTGACCGGGGTTAGTATAATTCACTTATTATACATTTTTTTAATTAAATTAACAAATTATGCCCAGAGTAAAAGTTGCCAGGAAAAGCACAGCGATAGACATGACAGCCATGTGCGATGTGGCGTTCCTGTTGCTTACCTTTTTCATATTAACAGCAAAACCCCGAGTTGAAGACCCGGTTAAAGCAGAGGTGCCAACCTCAACCAAGGAGAAATTAATTCCTGAAGATAATTTAGGTTTAATAACTGTTGGCGGTAATGGCAAAGTTTTTTATTCGGTTACAGGTAGCGATGTGCGTGTAGAAACATTAAAGGCCATGGGCGAAAAGTACAACGTACAATTTACACCCGAAGAACAATTAAAGTTTTCAAATACAGAAGTATTTGGTGTACCAATTTCTAACATGAAAGCTTTCCTGGATATGACCGAAGATCAGCAAAAGGTTTATCGCTTCGTTTTCGGTTGCATATAAAACGGTAGGATGCACATTATCATAAAGGGCCTTGAAAATATAAAACTCTTCATCAACAATTGGCCTGAACGATTCATCCACAACAATTTTGGCATTGGCGCCTGTAAAGCGGGTAGGGTCGTCAATCTTTGTTTTTTGCTTACAGCTTTGAAAACAGAATGCCCCAATGGTCCCGATAGCTACCAGGATAACGATGCCCACCCACGTCAATCTTAATTTATACTTCATCAGGATCCTTTTTTAACAGCCTCGAAAACCGTAAACCGGCATAAATAATTATTACCGAGCCAATCAATATTTTTTCTGTTTTAGAAACATCAGGCAACATGCTGTTCCAAAATATAATCATTAAACCCAAAGAACAAAAGCAAATGGCTGCCGTAACTCCTAAAATAAGCAAAAACCGCCTTTTGAGCGATTTTTGCCTGTTATTGTTAGATAACATTGATCTTTTTATTCTGATAATGTGAAAGCGATCGGAACGCTGTATGCAACACGTACCGGCCGGCCGTTTTGTATACCTGGTTTCCATTTTGGTGATGCTTTAATTACACGCACTGCTTCTTCATCGCAACCATCACCTATACCACGTGCTACTTTAACATCGGTTAATGAACCATCCCTTTCGCACACAAAGCTCACAATTACACGTCCTTGTGTATTGTTTTCCCTTGCTACTGCAGGGTACCTGATATTTTTACCAAGGTACTTACCAAATGCTTCCAAACCTCCCGGAAACTCCGGAACTTGCTCTACCGAGGTAAAGATCTTATTAGGATCTTCTTCAGTAACTTTTTGATCAGAGTTGCCTACAGGCTCGTCGATAGTTACATCGGCGTTTTTATCCCCTTTCAGGTTTTTCTGGCCCGGATCGGCAACCTTCAATTCTTCAATTGTAGGTGGTTTTTCTTTCACCTCAACGTCCGGCTTAACAACCGGTGGCGGGAATTTAACCTGATCAACCTTTGGTTTAGGTGGTTCAGGCGGAGGTGGCGGAGGTGGTTTCTTTAAATCTACCGGCGGTGGTTGTAACACCACGTTAGTTATTTTTACCTTTTCTTTGGCTTTAGGGATAAATCCCGAGATCAAATTGAGGATCGTATTAAAAGATATAGCAAAAACAAATAGTACAATGCCAATAATAAGCGCATTACGGGTATTGCGCCCGTTGTCTTTTCTTAGTTCGTATGCACCATAAGCCTTGTTACGATCAGTAAATACGACATCAATCCATTTCTGATCTAATATGTCTAATTTTGATCCAAACATTTTTTTGGCTTTAGTATTTAATTAACGTAAATAGTAATAACTCTATTACTAGTAAATATTATTCTTTTGCAAATCCTGGATTTCCATCGGCGTGATCTTAACAATCGCGTATGATTTAACGTTGGTAATGCTCATCTCATCAAGTGCCGAAACCACGTTTTCATAAGTTGATTTGTCACTGGGCTTAATCAAAACGATCATGAAATTATCAGGCGCAGCATGTGTTGCCAGCACTTGTTTTCCGTTTTCAATTAAAGCTTTGCGTAAACCGTCTTTACCGTAGTTATCAACTGTTGGAGCCGATTTACCGGGTTCGCCCATATACCATTCCAGCTTGTTGTGGCTTCCTAATAATATGGTCATTGAACGGGTTGCTGCAACAGGTAACTGGTTTGTTTTAACCGAGTTATCAGGAACAACCAGATCCATCGCCTTCTTTTTTGCAAGGGTAGTGGTAAGCATAAAGAAAGTGATCAATAAGAAAGCCAGATCAACCATTGCTGTAAGGTCAATACGTGTTGAGGCTTTTTTACTTCTTATCTTCCCGCCTTTATGTTTACCCCCCCCGGAGGTATCTAATTCTGCCATAATTTTTTATTTTTTTGGAACTGTTTTCAAGTCCGTAATTAAACTGAATTTAAAAAGTTTTTGTTTCTCCAGTACGCTGATCACTGTGTTAATTACC
>Ga0206874_1095_pt1 | contig 23675 bp, 18 predicted proteins | sample Alteio_BWOrgCont_12_FD_152629 | JGI IMG/M metagenome (GOLD analysis project Ga0206874, IMG submission 152629) | Enriched cells from forest soil in Barre Woods Harvard Forest LTER site, Petersham, Massachusetts, United States -... | ecosystem: Environmental > Terrestrial > Soil > Temperate forest >...
GAATTTGATCTGCCGGTGGAATTACTTTTCATGGCACATGCTGAACCAGACATTATTGAGCAATGGATGTCGAACCCATATGCAGCAGCTAAAGTGCTGAAATTTGAAGGTAAAAAGCACGGCAGTTATCAATTTGAGTCAACCGATGCCGAGGGGAAGGTGGTATTTCGTTCAAACGGGGTAATCCACGAATTTAGCGTCAACAAGAAAATAACAAGGACGTTTGAAATGGAGAATGCGCCTTTTGGTGTGCAATTGGAGGTATATGAATTTGAGCCTCTTACAGACAACACCAGTAAGCTGAATATGCATGTAATTTATGAATCGGTTGCACTAAGAGACCAACTGCTGAAGTTACCTTTTTCCCAAGGCATAAATATGGCGCATAACCGCTTGCAGGAAATCGCAAACAAATTAAGATAAACACACCATGGAAAAGAGAAATAAAATAATTTATTGGGTTGCCACAGCCTTATTGGCCATTGGCATGCTGCAAAGCGGCGTATTTGCAGTGCTGAGAACAAAACAGTGGGTTGACCTGGTAGGTGGCCTGGGTTATCCTGTTTACTTTTTAACCATACTTGGCACCTGGAAAATCCTGGGAGTTATAGCCATTTTAATTCCGCGATTTAAATTACTTAAGGAATGGGCCTACGCGGGTTTCTTTTTCGCTATGACGGGGGCTATTGCTTCGCATTTAGCAAGCGGCGATCATAGCATAAAAGGAATTATAGGGCCTTTTTTTCAGACTATTTTTATTATTTTATCGTGGTATTTTAGGCCGGTGGATAGGAAGATTAGTTCGGTTGGTTAATAGATCGTGGGTGTTTGGATTTGGGTCATGCTGAGCTTGTCGAAGCATGCGGGCAAAGGCCTTTACGCTTATGCTTCGACAAGCTCAGCATGACCCCTGCTCTTTTATCTCCCGAAACAGCCAATGGTCAATAAATGAATAATATGAAAAAGGAATTATCAGCCAAAGAAAGTGAAGAATTATTCAGCACTTTGAAAGCCCGCTTTGAGAAAAACATGAACCGCCATAAAGGTTTGGAATGGGCTAAGGTTCGCTCTAAACTGGAAGCTAATGCCGGGAAACTATGGTCGCTTAATGAAATGGAAAGAACCGGCGGTGAGCCGGATGTGGTGAGCTTTGATAAAAAAACGGGTGAATATGTTTTTTATGATTGTTCGGCAGAAAGCCCTAAAGGACGCAGAAGCCTTTGTTACGACCGTGAAGCGCATGAAGCAAGGAAGGAATTTAAACCTGAAAGCAGCGCTGTTGATATGGCTGACGCGATGGGCATTGAACTTTTATCGGAAGAACAATACCGCGAGTTGCAGGAAATGGGAAAGTTCGATACCAAATCATCAAGCTGGGTAAAAACGCCTGCCAATATCAGGAAATTGGGTGGCGCCGTATTTTGCGATCGCCGCTACGATACTGTATTTTTGTATCACAACGGGGCTGAATCGTACTATGCCGCAAGGGGCTTCCGGGGTTGGTTAATGGTATAAATTTTGTACAAAATAGCATATTATGGAAATGAGTGAGATGAACCCGAAAGTTGATTTTTATTTCAATAAAGAGAAAAAGTGGCAGCAAGAGATCGAAAGGCTAAGAACTATCATTCTTAGTTGCGGGCTGAACGAGGAATTGAAGTGGGGCTGCCCTTGTTATACATTCGAGAAAAGTAACATCGTATTGATACATGTGTTTAAAGAATACTGCGCGGTGTTGTTTTTTAAAGGTGCTTTGCTAAATGATGCTCATGGTATCCTGATACAGCAAACGGAAAATGTGCAGGTAGGGCGGCAGGTTAGGTTCACTAATCCCGACGAAATAATGGAGCTTGAACCTGTATTGAAGACCTATATTTTTGAAGCCATTGAAGTAGAAAAAGCGGGTTTGAAAGTAGCGCTTAAAACCACTGCCGACTATGCAGTTCCCGAAGAATTTCAAAGTAAATTAGACAGGATCCCGGCCCTGAAAGCCGCCTTTGAGGCATTAACACCGGGGCGGCAACGCGCGTACCTGTTTAATTTTTCGCAACCAAAACAATCCAAAACCCGCGAGGCAAGGGTTGAAAAATATATACCAAAAATACTTAGCGGGAAAGGATTGGATGATGAGTAGGGGGAATATTCCGGTCTATTTAGATGTTTGGGAGATTAAAAAAGAGCGGCGGGATTGTGCGATTCCCCTCTTGAGAGGGGTGTAGGGGTGTGTCTTTTGCGCTTCATTAACACACCCTCCATAGGAGTCCTTCGGACCTGCAGCCGCACATTCGTTCGCGCCCCCTCTGCGCCACCGCTAAAGCTATGGCGGCACGCGGTCAAGAGGGGAACAAAATATCCTCTGTCTATTTCAATATCACCAATACGTCTTTCTCGCGTGCTTTAGGCATAACGATAAGCGACTCCACTTTGCCATTTTTTAGCGTGGCTTCTACGGTAGTGTTACCGGGTGCGTGCAGTTTGAAATGTACATCCCAATTTTTGGGCCATGCCGGGAAGAGGTATATCTTGTCGCCATTGGTTTGAAGCAGCATTTCCTGTAAACCGATCATGCCCGAGCCGCCCCAGTTATGGTCGGGAGCCCAATCGAAACCCGGTCCCCAGAACGCGGGGAAGCGCCGCCCGGAATTTTTTAGTTTTGATACTATTAAGTTCGAGGCCTCATGTGTAAGCCCCAGGCGCGCGGCAAAAATATCATCCTGTTTCCAGCCTACATAGCTGCGGAACTTTATAGCAACCGTATCATATTTCCAGGTGTTCAGGGCAATATCCAGGTCGGGTTTGCCCACGCCGTATATGCCCCATGGGAAAACCGGGTAAAGCTGCATACTTTCCTCATTACTGATGCGTTCCCAGCTTACAGCCGGGGATATGGTTTTGTGTCCATCGATCTCGCGGAAATTGAGCGGGGGTAGCCGTTTAAGCATGGTTTCCCATTCCTGGCGTTCGGCAGCGGTTAAATATTTAGGTGGCAGCTGTAGCAGGCTGGTTATAACCGTTTGCAAAGCCGCTATGGTTGAGGTGGAATTATAAGCCATTTTAAAAGTTTCGCCCGAGGAACCGGGGAAAAGCACCAGGTGCCCGTTGCCATCAAAGGTTTGTATGCCGCGCTGCCGCGCCAGGTACTGGTAATGCTCGTTAAAAAAGGTAAGACAGCTTTCCACAAAAGGAATGTAGGGGGTAACATCATTCCCGTTATAGTTACGCGTTTCCAGCATCATCTGGCAAAATTCGAGTACCGTATCCCAGTGGTATTCAAGCCAGTTATTGTACTCCACGCCTTTATCAAAACCGGGCGGGCGCTTTAAGCCATATTCGGCAAGGTCGGGCAGCCCATAATTCTCCACCTGCTCGGTAAACGAGGCGCCGTTGTGGTTCCAGTAAACCTTGCTGCGCAGTTCGGCATTGTGCAAGGCACGCAGGTAAAATTTAAACTGCGGCAGCATCATGTCAATGTCGCCGCTTTTTAGCATGGGCCAGTAAACCAGTCGCTGGTTTTGGGCGGTCATGAGGCCACCGCCCCAGTTGCGGAAATCGGGCGTATAGGGGTATTCGTTGTTTACAAAAACAGGATCGTAAGTGAATAACCCGCCATTGAATTTTGTGGGATAATTGCCAAAAGCATTACAACCCAGCATATAACGGAATAATTGGTAATTGCGGCCCACCTGCCAAACGGAGTCTTTTTCGTCGGGTTTTTGTGGATTGATGCAGATAAAACTGCGCTGCCAAAATTGTTTCCACCATTGCTGTGTGTTTGCAAGGGCGATCTTTTTGTGGGCGATGGCATCCTGTTTGGTGCTATCGAGCTTTTGCTGCCATTGGCCGATGGTTGGGGCATAAGTTGTGGCAAGGTAAACCTCGATGTTTTGTTGTTTGGATGGGCGGGCGCTTTCAAGGTTCCAGCCTTCAAAATCGGCATCCTGGTATTTGCCGGTGTAGGTGGTGGCGGGTTTGAGGTTATCGCCGGTTAGCATGCCGCCAAATATGAGGTGCGCCAGCGGGTTAAACATTTGCGGTTTTACCGCTTCCATGTCTTGTTCTTTAACCGTGGCATCAAACACGGAGGTATCCTTATTTTGGTGATAGAAGATTACGGTGTTGTTTTTATAGCTGATAATGTCCTTCAGGGTTTTTACCTGTACATCCCGGTCCCATTTCCACGATCCCTGGTTATTTTCGGTGCCATGCGAATCGCGGTCGCGGTAGCGCCAGCTTTCGTAAGCAGCCTGGGTTTTCGTAGGTTGACTGCTATTAATTTCAACATGGATGACCGGGCGATAAACATCAACCCAAAGTTTTACTTGCGTGGTAAGGCTACCGTTTTTGCCGGTGATGAGCACCGAACCATCCTGCAAATGTAATTGTTGCGAAAAGTTTTCATCGGTGAATGGGTTAGGTGATAGCTTAATGGCTACGCGACCAAGTTTTAGGAAGGTGTTATTTTCATCAAAAGTACCGCTTTTGGACAGGTAGAAATAGAGATCGCCGTGTTCAACCCAAACATTCAGGCCTATATCGCCGCCACCGCAGGGCATGGATTCGCTGGAGTTTTTGCTTTGGCTGTGCCAGGTAAGGTCGTATGTTTTTAATTCCGGTGTTTGCGCGTTTGTAATAAGGCCGGCGCAAACCGCGAGCAGGGTTAAAAACAATAATTTAATCTTCATTTATTTAGGTATCTGTCCGATGAGCCACTTTACAAAATCATTGGCGGCAGTAAAGTTCTGAAAATCCGGCGACAGTTTGCGGCCATCGGTGTATTCATTGTAAAACCAGGGGTCGCCAACGGCAAAAACGGCGCCTTTACCATATTTTGCTACCGCGATGATCACATCATTTTTATCGGTAAGGGCCGAATAGGCCGGGGCATCAACATGCAGGGTGCTGATGTCTTTCATGTATATTTTTTTGGCTGTTTTGAATATCTCGTTTCCGGCAGGGATATAAATTGCGCCCTGCTCATACTGGGTGCCCTTTACGTTGTTGCGGCTATCGAGGTTGAAGCGCATGCCGAATTTTAGCAGCAACTTATTCAAATGCGCGAACTCGGCGTTGCCGGTATCATTATTCAGCACAGCCAATACACCGCCAGCCTTCACCCAATCGCTGATGGCTTTAATATGATCGGCCTCGATGTATTTGGTATCGGGGTTTTCTTTAGGGATGTCAGGGTCGACGATGATATAGATGTTGGCTGGTTTAAGGTTTTCGGCTGTTGGGGCATCGTACAAAGTAGCTGTTTTTACACCGTAATTGTTGAATACATCGCCTAAGAATGAGAAGCCGTTATTGGTCATTTCATCCCATTTGTAATGGTAGGATATGGTTTTGCCGGTAATATCCTTACGGTGCTCGTTATTAAAATAGCTATCCACCAAAACAGTTTTGCCTTTACCCAGCGACAGGTTATTTAGCCGTTCCATTTCCACGCTGGCCTGTATAAAAGTGCCTATGCCTTTGGGGTCGTTCTTTACTACTTTTTCGCTCAGGTAATATTTGTCGCTGCCATCGCGGTAAGGGTTGCCGCCAAGGCCGCCTACGGCTACGGTGCCGTTCAGGTTAACCTGTCCATTAGCATCCACTTCAATAAATTTATTCAATATGCCATTATAGCCTTTGCGTGCAACATTTATATAAGTCGACGGTAAATAACCCTCGCGGGCACCTTTGGCGAGCGCGTAAACAAACATGCACGATGCCGAGGCTTCGGGGTAATTGCCGGTTTCGGTTGGTTTATTCATCAGTTGGTACCAAAGCCCGGTTTTGGGGTCCTGCGCCTTTTGTATGCTTGCGGCGAGGTTGTTTAGTATGGCAAGCAGTTTTGCGTGGTTAGGGTTATTTTTAGGGAATTTGTCTAATACATCAACCAAAGCCATGGCGTACCAGCCATCGGCACGGCCCCAGATGTTGGGGGATAAGCCGGTTTTCGGATCGGCCCAGCGCTCTTTGTGCGCGGCATCCCAGCCGTGGTAAAGCAAGCCGGTCTTGGGGTCGCGGGCATGCTCATCCACCAGGATAAACTGTTTGGCTATGTCGTTAAAATCATCGTCTTCATGAAAGGTGTAGGCCCAATCAGCATAAAAGGGTTCGGCCATATACAAGCCATCCAGCCACATTTGGTTGGCGTAGCGGTTCTTGTGCCAAAAGCCACCATCGCTTGTGCGGGGTTGATCTTTTAGCTGTTGGCGCAATTGCAGCGCGGCTTTGTAGTATTTTTCTTTTTCGGTAACGTTAAAAAGCATCAAAGCCAGGCGACCGCACATTACATTATCCAATGTGTAATCATCTTTTTTGTAGCCTTTTATGGTGCCGTCGTCGGCAATTAAGGCATCCATATAGCCTTGCACGTATTTAAAATATTGCTTGTCGGCGGTTTGCTCCCAAATGCTTTCCATACCTTTAAGCATTACGCCGGGTTCATAGCTCCAGCGGGCGGAACTATCGGGCCAAAGTTTCATGGCTGTTGCGGCCATGCGCTGCGACCAGGGCTGCTGGGCGTTGGCCAATACAGCGACAAAAATAAACGCGAGGGCAAAAAATATTCTTTTCATGGGTTGATAACGGGTAGCTGCTAATTTACAATGAAACGTTTTAACAATGAACTAAGCAACGGTTAATTCCGCTATGCCATGCGCTTCAATTTTCTCCAGGTTATTAATTAATGCTTCTTTAAAGCCCGGCAATACGGAAAGGTCGGTATCCCAAAGCTCGCGGTTGTTTAATACGTTTTCTACAACTTTATTAATGTCGTTTGCTTCCCATACCTTACTAAAATATGCAGCCGCACTATCGTTTATGGTATAATTTTTACCATTTGCTGAGCCAACGTAAGTATTGTCGCCTGCGGGTTTTACTTTCATAAACCTGAAGTAGGCGGCAAAACCCAGCGCCATGTTTTTAGGCACGTAGTTATGTTTTTTATAGTGATTGAGCAATAAGGGTAGCACCCGCATTTTCATTTTGGCGGTGTACTGCAGGGAGATACTTAACCACTCGTGCCTGATATTTGGGTTGCGGTAGCGGTCGAGCACTTTGCGGGCAAAATCTGTTGCTACCTGTGGCTCTATTTGATAGGGAATAGCCGGGATGATCTCTTTAAATGCCAGTTGCGATATGAATTTTAAAAAGCTTTCATCGTCCATTGCCTGCTTTACGGTATCAAAGCCCGAAAGTATGGCTACCGCGCAACTTAAGGTATGCGAACCGTTGAGCAGCCTTAGCTTTAATTCGCGGAATAACTCAATGTCGGGGGTGATTACCACGCCTTTATCAGCTTTGCTGAATGATAATACCGATGCCACTTTTTCATCGCCCTCAATGGCCCAAAGGCTATAAGTTTCAGACATGATGTGCAGGTCGTCGGTATAGCCGCGTTGTTCATCAAGGTTGGGCATCAGCTCTTTCGAGGGCTTGCCCGGCACTATACGGTCGACCAGCGAATTGCAAAACGTGTTGTGGTTTTCCAGCCAATCCATAAACTCATGCTCCAGATTGTTGAGGTGGGCAAGCTCAAGTACTATGGCTTCCAGTTTTTTGCCGTTATCAACTATCAGTTCAGTGGGTATAATTATCAAACCACTATCGGCACTGCCGTTAAAGGCCTTATAGCGCTCGTACAGCACCGCCAATAATTTGCCGGGGAATGAAGCCGGTGGTTGCTGGCGCACATCTTCTTTTACCAGTTGGATGCCCACTTCGGTGGTGTTGGAGATGATAACCTGCAGGTCGGGGCTTTTGGCTACTTCCAATATCGCCTGCCATTCGCCCGAGGCGGAAAGCACCCTGCTTATGGCCGAACAAACAATCGCTTCGCTTGCTTCCTCTCCATTCTCGATCCCTTTTGAGTAGATGGTATATAGGCCATCCTGTTGCGCGAATGCATCGGTTGAGCCGGTATCTGTCGATTTCACTACCACTACACGGCCGTTGAAGATCCCGGCGCGGTTGGCTTTGTCGATAAAATAATCGGGCAGGCCGCGCAGCAGAACGCCGGTGCCAAATTGCAGCACCTTTTCGGGCAGGTTGAATATGCTTTCATCCGGCAACTGTAAGCCAGCGGTGTTAATGTTTTTTAGGTTATTTTTTGATAGTATCATAGTCGGTTTGTTGTTCCGGGTCCCAGCCGTCATTGCCGGAGAGGATATTTTTTACGGTATAGTTTTTTGCTTCTTTATTAGTTAACTGGTGCGACCATGCTGCCCTTGCCGATGGGTTAGCGCCCGGCCCGGTGCTTTCATATTCGGCGAAATAAGCTGTTTTTTCGTTATCCGAGTTCTTCCAGTTGTCCCAGCCTACGGGTACGATATGCGCGCCCATTTCGGTACGGATATAAACCGACCGGGCATAAGGCCGCCAGGGCCTGCCGAGGTGTACCTTTTTGTCGGCGGTATCGGCTATCAACTTACAATCCAAAAACACAAAGCCAAATTGCTGCCTTGGTGTGGTAGATGGCGCGGTGATATACGAATTAGCGAGGTTTTTTATGGTGCAATGGTCGAATACGGCAGTCGCTTCGCCAAAAATAAAATCGGTGGTGCCTTGTATAAAGCAATTGCTGTAGTACTGGCGGCTGTTTTCGGTGGCGGCATACAACGTATCCTGGTTGCCTAACAGGCGGCAGTTTTTAATGCTGCACCGGTCGCCCTCTACATGTAAGGCTACCGCCTGGCCCACGCGGCCCGACGTATTTTCGATAGTTAAGTTCTCGGCGTGAAAATCGTTGCCCTGCACCAATACCGTGTAGGTGGTGTAGGTGGTAAATTTGTCCTTCCCGAACATATCCCTGCCGCCGGGAACAGGCTTGCCCGAATAATCGTTATTGGTGATGATGGTTTGCTGCTCGTCCTCGCCCACCAATGATATTTTTGTTTTCCATGAGGGGATAACCAATTTTTCGTGGTAAATACCTTTTTTTATGAAGATAGTTACCTGTTGCTGTGAAAGATCGCGCACGGCATTTACGGCTTCCTGTATGGTTTTAAAATCGCCGCTGCCATCCTGCGCTACCGTAAAATGAGCGGGGTAGGTGGCGGGCTGGGCCATCAAACCAATGCCTATAAATAAGTTAAATATGACAAGCAGCAGCTTTTTCATCAGTTGGTAATGCTTAATGAATTTTCGGCTGCGCCGGACTTAAATTCCGTTTTTGTTGCGGCTTTTGATAAATCGGTATGTGAAACTTTTACGCCTGCTGTTTTCTTGCCGCTTAATGAGAATAGCAATTGTGCGTTATCATAAGTGATGTTGTCAAAATTAATATCGTGGCTGTTATTTATATTGATCAGCGGGTTGGTATCGGCACAATATAATCGTACATTTTTTAGGTTGATGCCGGTGCCCTCGGTAATATCCACCCCTTTATTGGTCTTCATCACCAGGTTTTGCAGGTTGATGTTTTTGATATTCATCTCCGGCAGGCCGCGAACCTCAACCGCACGTTCCGCGCCAATGCAAACCACGTTATCTACATAAAAATTCCTGAACTGCGGTGTTGCTTCGGTTACGGGGACATTGTTCTCATCATTCCCTGAACCATCCTCACCGGGGGATTTGCCCATGTAATACATATCGAACAATATGGCGTTGGTCACAATATCGCGCATGCTGATATTTTTTATATAGATGTTCTCCACCACGCCGCCACGGCCACGGGTTGTTTTAAAGCGCAGGCCCACATCGGTACCGATGAAGCTACAATCAGACACAAAAATATTTCGCGCGCCGCCCGACATTTCGCTACCGATAACAAAGCCACCATGCGCGCGGTAAACCACATCATTGCGAACGATGACATTTTCGGTTGGTTTGCCCCGGCGACGGCCTTCTTCGTCGCGCCCTGATTTTATGCAGATGCCATCATCGCCGGCGTCAAAAGTGCTGCCTTCGAGCAATACGTTACGGCACGATTCCACATCAATACCATCGCCATTTTGCGCGTTCCAGGGGTTGCGAACGTGTATGCCTTTAAGCGACAGGTCTTCGCACAACAAAGTATGCAGGCACCATGCAGGCGAGTTTTGAAAGGTGACATCCTGCAATAAAACTTTTTTACAATTGGTAAGCACCAGCAGGTTAGGGCGGAAGAAATCCTTCATATCGGCATAATCATTCAGCGTTTTGCCGGGTTTAATGATGCCTGCGTCGGGTGTGTTTAGGCCTTTTACATAGCTTTTTGATGGGTACCAGGCTTTGCCGTTCGCGCTAACCTCGCCGCCCGAGGTTACCAGTTTATCCCATTCCTGCTGTGTCAGGCGCTCCTTGCCTATAGCGCGCCATGCCTCACCATGCCCATCAATGACGCCTTCGCCGGTAATGGCTATATTCGCCAGATCGGTGCCGGATATGGGCGACTGGTTACGCACGGCGGCATGCCCTTCATAATTTCCTTCTACAAGTGGGTATTGAGTTTTATCATCGGTAAACTGCAATAACGCAGCCCGGCTGATGTGCAGGTTTACATTGCTTTTTAATACGATAGGCCCGGTTAACCACAGGCCCTGTGGTACCAGAACCACGCCGCCGCCTTTGGCGCTGCAGGCAGCAATGGCTTTGTTAATGCTTGCGGTGTTAAGCGTAATGCCATCGGCCTTTGCGCCGTATTTTATGATGCTGATGGTATCATGTTTGAACATTGGAGCAGTTATATGTGGCAGGTGCTGCCAGGAATATTGCTGCGCGGCTGCGCCCATGGTGCAAAGCGACAATATCGCGATAGCAAATGAGCGTTTTATAGTGAAAGAATTAATAAAGAATGCGGGCATAATTGGTTTTTAACAGGCATATAGTCTATGCTGCTAAACAAAAATAACCGGCGATGAAGCAATAATGAAGCATATACCCAACTAAAAACACGCAATCGTTTCCGGGAACGTTTGCATGTGGGTTGGAAGTCACTTTTAACTTTTTCGCCCTCTTTCCGCCGCAGGCGAAGAGAGAGGGTCGACCAGCGCAGCGTAGTCGGGGTGAGTAAACACCGCCGTGCATTGACGGTGATGTCGCTTCATTAAACTCACCCGGTCTTTCCCCGATAGCCATCGGGGTCGACCACCCTCTCTTCGCCTGCGGCGGAAAGAGGGTTGAATCGGTGAATTGTAATGCCTTCGATATGATATTTTTCGCTTAAATTAGCCAGCCGCAACCAATTTATAAGCTGCCGGATGTTTGAATCGTACACCATAAAGGATATTGCTAAAGCGCTGGGGCTGTCGACCTCGACGGTATCGCGCGCGCTGAACGGCAGCTACGAAATAGGGGCCGAAACCAAGAAGCTGGTGCTGGAATATGCCGAGAAGGTAAATTATCGCCCAAACCCCATAGCGCTGAGTTTGAAGGACCAGAAAAGCCACTCGATAGGTGTGGTGATCTGCGAGGTGGCGAATGATTATTTTTCGCAGGCGATAAGCGGGATAGAGTCGATAGCCTATAACCGGGGGTACCATGTTATTATTACGCAAACACATGAATCGGCAGGGCGCGAGGCGGTGAATGTGGAGCATTTGCTGTCGCGACATGTGGACGGACTGCTGGTGTCGCTATCGGCAGAAACGACGGACGTGAGCCAGTATAAATACCTGCATGAAAAAGGCTTCCCGATAGTTTTTTTCGACCGGATAGCAAGTAATATTGATACCCACCGGATAACCGTAAATAATTTTAAGGGCGCGTATGAAGCGGCCACGCATTTAATACAGGCAGGTTACAGGAAGATCGCCCATTTAAGTAATTCGGAGAATTTGTTGATCAGTCGTGAACGGTTTGATGGGTTTAAGGCGGCGCTGGATGAGCATAATATCCCGTTCAGGGGCGAATGGCTAAAGCATTGCGACCATGGCGGCATGGTGCAGGAGGAGGTTGATGTAGCAGTTAAGGAACTGTTAGCCGCCGGTGATAGGCCCGAAGCAATATTTGTCGCCAGCGACAGGCTGACCATCAGTTGCATATATGTGCTCAAAAAGCTGGGTATTAAGGTGCCCGGTGATATTGCTGTCGCGGGGTTTACTAATTCGGATGTGGCCGAGTTGTTCGACCCGCCGCTTACGGTGGTGCGGCAGCCTGCGTTCCAGATAGGGCAGATGGCTACCGAGTTGCTGATAAAAACCATTGAAAGCAAGCGGCCGGTTGAGGAATACTCAACTCAGCAGCTTGATACGGAATTGATCGTGCGGGAATCAACCGGTTATTTAAAACAGAAATAGTTTTTGGCATTGTTGTACGAGATGTCCTGTACAATTTTGCCGGTCCACTCAATGTCGTTAGGTAGTTCGCCGTTCTCGATGTCGGTTGCTAATAAATTACATAATAACCTTCTGAAATATTCATGGCGCGGGTAGGACATGAAGCTGCGCGAATCGGTAAGCATGCCTACCAATTTACTGAGCAGGCCCATGCTTGACAGCGCGTTGATCTGGTCGGTCATGCCTTGTTTTTGATCGAGAAACCACCAGGCCGAGCCGAACTGCATTTTACCGACGATTGTGCCATCGTTAAAATTACCTGCCATGGTGGCGAACAGTTCATTATCACCGGGATTGAGGTTGTAGATAATGGTTTTGGTCAACTGGTTGGTGCTATCCAGCTTATTTAAAAAGCGCGACAGGGCTTGTGCCTGGCTAAAATCGCCAATGGAATCATAGCCGGTATCGGGGCCTATTTCGCGGTGGGCGCGGGCATTATTGTTGCGCAACGCGCCGAGGTGATATTGCTGCACCCAGCCTTTTTCGTGATCCCACAGGGCAAATTCATACAGCATTGCCGAGCGGAATTTCAATTCTTCAATTGGCTGTAATGCTTTGCCCGAACGGATCTTGCTGAAGATGGCGGTTATCTCATGATCGGTATAATCGGCGGCATATATTTGTTCAAGGCCATGGTCGGATACGCTGCAGCCATTCGCGGCAAAGTAATGGTGGCGGCTTTTCAGGGCGTTCAGGTAATCGCTATAGTTGTTTATCGCGGTATCGCTAACTGCTTCCAGCTTGTTGATGTAATCGTTGAGGGCAGCAACATCGTCAGGGTTCATTGCTTTGTCGGGCCTGAAGGCGGGGAATACTTTTACCTTCCAGCCGCTTTGTTTTATTTTTTGGTGATGCTCGAGGCTGTCGATGGGGTCATCGGTAGTGCAGATCACTTCTACATTCATTTTTTCAATCATGCGCTGCACGCTATAATCCGGCGTTTGCAGTTTGGCGGTACATTCATCATAAACTGAGCGGGCCGTTTTTGGCGATAGCAACTCATGCACATCAAAATAACGCTGCAACTCAAGATGCGTCCAGTGGTATAGTGGGTTACGCAGGGTATAAGGTACCGTTTCGGCCCATTTTTCAAATTTTTCCAGATCGGTTTTATTCCCGGTGATGTATTGCTCATTTATGCCATTGGCACGCATGGCCCGCCATTTGTAATGATCGCCGCGCAGCCATATGTCGGTTAGATTGGTGAAATTGATGTTGTTGGCTATTTGCGCCGGGTCGAGGTGGCAATGGTAATCAATAATGGGCATGTCCGCGGCGTACTGGTGGTATAAATGTTCAGCGGTTTTGCTTTGGAGCAGGAAATTCTGATCTAAAAAAGGTTTCATAATATGGGTATAGCAGTATCTGTGCAACCCAAAAGTAGGCGAGAAGTTAGTATGCGGCAACTTTTGGGGGATGAATATTTACGCAATCGTTCCCATGGTGTTGATGGGTTACGTCCTTGTTCGGTCGGTAATGGACGCGCTCCGTTGACTCACCCCGACCAAGCTTCGCTGGTCGACCCTCTCTGCGGCAAGCCGCAAAGAGGGTAGGGGATTATCTCCATTAACCTGTCGCGCTTCGTTTACTCACCTCCATAGGAGTCCTTCGGACCCGACTTCCCCCGATAGCCATCGGGGTTGTCGACCCTCTCTGCGGCAAGCCGCAAAGAGGGTGAAGGAAAAATCAATGGTTCGACCTGGTTGAGTCGCGGGTAAATAATTGCGCGGGGAATATTACGGTCTCGAATTCGGTGATTGGCCTGCGGCTTTCGATGAGGTTAATGAGCATTTCGGTTGCTTTTTTACCCATGTCGAAACCGGGCTGATACACTTGGGTTAAAGAGGGGTTCAGCACCCCGGCAAGTTGTGTATTGGTGAACCCAAGCAAAGCAATATCGCCGGGGATATTGATATTCAACCGGTGCAGTAATGCCAGCGTAGTTGTTGTAATACGGTCGGACGCGGTGAATATGGCATCGGGGCGGTCGGGTGAATTGAGCAGTTCATTTAGCACAGTTTCGATCTCACCCAGGTCCTTTCCACCGTTAGGGCAGTATTTTATATAGTTATCGTTTACGGCTATGCCATTTTCGGCAAGCGCGGCTTTATACCCTTTCAGGCGTTCGGCGGTGATGGATATATTTAATGAACTTGTTATATGCGCTATTTTTCGGTACCCCGATCTAAGCAGGTGCATGGTGGCATTATAGGCCCCCTCGTAGTTATTCACTATTACCTTATGCGTTTCTATCTCGTTGCTTACGCGATCAAAAAATACGATCGGCAATCCCTTTTCATGTAATTTTTTCAGGTGATCGACGTTTTGGCTCTCACTGGAAAGGGAGATCAGCAAGCCGTCAATTGAACGTATAGTAAGATGATCCACGTTCGACAGCTCTAACTCATGCGACTCATGGGTTTGGGTCATGATAATGTTGTAGCCTTTGCTATAGGCCACTGATTCGATACCATCAATTACCTGCGAAAAAAAATGATTATCGATGGTGGGTATCACCACACCCAGCGATTTGCTTTTACCCTGTTTAAGGCTGCGGGCCATGGGATTGGGCTGGTAGTTATGCTTTTTAGCGCACTCGAGTACCAGTTTTTTTGTTTTCTCGCCTATTTCGTGGCTGTCTTTCAGCGCTTTTGATACCGCGGATGCCGAGATGCCCAGCTCCTTTGCAATATCTTTTATGGTAACAGCGCCAAAATTCATGGTAGTTTATATTTTCCCGGGGTTAATATCAACCCGCGGTAAACTTAAAAAATTAAATATAAACTACACACTCCAAAGCCACGTAGGGGCTATATGTTGGTAGAAAATAATGAACAGGAAGAATCGTGCCGTAGGTACGAAACCCTGCTATGTTGCATACCTACGGCATGCGAAAAATATTTTACATTTATTTGCTACCAACATTTTGCTCCTACAGAGCAATGCCCACACAAAAATTCCGATACTTTTTTGATGTTTTGAACGACTATGATATTAAACGCCGCCAAAAATGGAGAAGCCGCCATCAACGCAGATCATAGAGCCGGTGACAAATTTTGAGGCATCGCTTAACAGCCAAACCAGCGCGCCTATAAGCTCATCGGGGTGGCCGAAGCGTTTGAACGGGGTTTGTTTTATGACCAGTTCGCCGCGCGGGGTGTAGCCGCCTTCGGGTTTGGTGAGCAGGCTGCGGTTTTGTTCGGTGAGGAAAAAACCGGGGGCAAGGGCGTTCATGCGGATGGCATCGCCGTAGCGGTTGGCCAGTTCGACTGCAAACCATTGGTTGTAACAGTCAACCGCTGCCTTGCCGATATTGTAGCCCAACACCTTGGTGATGGCCCGCTTTGAGTTCATGGACGAGATGTTGACGATGCTGCCCTTGCCGGTTTTGGCAATAGCTTCGCCAAATATTTGGGTGGGGATAATGGTTCCCCAGGTATTTATATCCATTACCTTACGCATACCCGCAAGGTTCATTTTAAAAATATTATCTTCATTTTGCAACACGCCTTCGGGCATATTGCCGCCAGCACCGTTCACCAATCCATCCAACCGGCCAAAAGTATCCAATAGTTTGGTGCGGGCCGCTTCAAGTTCGGTTTCGTTCAACACATCGGCAACTAAAGCAACGGCTTTACCGCCATTTTTGTTGATGGCGGCGGCACGTTCTTCGGCAACTGCAGCATTTCTGCCTAAAATACCTACCGCACCACCCGCTTCAACTATGCCATTAATAAACGAGTTACCCAAAATGCCGGTGCCACCTGTCACTACTATTACCTTGCCTGCTAATGAAAATTGATCTTTCAACGTGTTGGATGATTAAAATTTAAAACTATTTGATGTCGGGAATGGCTATCGGGTCCATATCGGTATAGTCAAGGTTTTCGCCTGCCATACCCCATATAAAGCTATAGCTTGCCGTACCGCTGCCTGCATGTATACTCCAGGGGGGCGATACCACCGCGTCGTAATTATCCATGGTGATATGGCGTGTTTCTTCGCCTTCGCCCATGTAATGAAATATCTTTTGCCCCTGGGGCACATCGAAATAAAAATAAGCCTCCATACGGCGGTCGTGCACATGCGGCGGCATCGTGTTCCATACACTGCCTTCGTGCAATATGGTTAGGCCCATCACCAGCTGGCAGCTTTTTATGCCTTCCAAATGGATGTATTTATTTATAGTGCGATGGTTTGCCGTGGCAGCCGAACCCAAAGTTACCTTAACAGCATCGACATGTGTTAAAAGGGTGGTAGGATGGGTAGCATGAGCAGGGCTTGACAGCATGTAAAATACTGCCGGTTCAGCTTCGTTATTGCTTGAAAAAGTTACCCGTTTTGTGCCTTTCCCAATGTAAAGGCAATCCAGTTTTTTTAATTCGAACGATTGCCCGTCTGCAGTAATTATGCCATCCCCTGCGACATTAATAATGCCTATTTCGCGGCGCTCTAAAAAATATTCCGCGCGCAGGTTGGGGTAGTTGGGCAGCTCCAATTGCTGGTTAACAGGGTTGGCAAAGCCGACTATCATCCTGTCGTAATGGGTATAGGTACAGTTTACCTGGTTGGGCTGTACCTGTTTGGCTATTAAAAAGCGCTCGCGTATCAGGGCCGTTTGGTAGGCCTTAAAGTCGTCGGGATGTACACTGTGTATTACTCTCATAATTTATAATGCAATTGTACAACCTTTGTATTAAAAACTGAACTAATGCAGGCCTAAATTACGCAAACGTTAAAGTAAATAATAGCGTTTAATAAGCACAATTACATTAATACCTTGTATTATTGAAGCTAAAAGCAGAATGCGCAAAGCTTAAAGCTAATGTGTTGATCTCCAATATTATCAAATCGATTTGTGTAAAGTTAATTAACGACGCTATATTGTAAACCAAAAAAACTACCTGTTATGAAATTATTCAATAAAATTAAAATACCGGCCATTATGGTGTTGCTGTTAGCCAACTATGGCGCTATGGCGCAAACCGCTGATAAAAAAGCCGACGCGTGGGTTAAAAGCAAAATATGGGCCCCGAATTTGAAAATAAACATTTATGCCGATGTAAACAGCGCTGCATTTAAGCATCAGTACGAAAGCAACAAGGCCACCTGGGACAAGGTTTTTGCCTTTTTGGCCGATAGCGCGAAACTGGCCTCGCTGCCCGCCGGTATGTACCCTATTGATGGCAAGAACGCTTATGCGAGCATTACCGAAGCGCCTTCAAAAACAGAGCAAACCGCCAAGTGGGAGGCCCATCGCAAATATATCGACCTGCAATATGTAATTAAGGGCGAAGAGAAAATAGGCGTTGCGCCACTGGCATCGGCAACTGTTACCGAGCCTTATGACGAAAAAAAGGATTCGGCGCATTATACTGCTGATGGCAAATATTACACGGCAACACCTGCTGAGTTTTACCTGTTCTTTCCATCGGAAGCGCATCGGCCTAATTTAAAGGTTGATGGCTTCGACGTTGTAAAAAAGCTGGTAATTAAGATCATGTACGTTCAATAGCCTATCTCTCAATAGCTACTGTATGCCCATATCTTTTGAGATAAATAGGTACACTCCGTTAGGAGTGAAATGTTGGTAGAATATAGAAAAGAAGATCTTTCGCTCCGTTAGGTGCGATACTAATTGACTATGCGTTAACAAATACGATATAAGTCGCGGCATAAAACAAGTTATGTTATGTACCTATGGCATAACTCTTTAAGAAAATTGTTTCTACCAAGATTTAACCCCCTAACGGGGTTTAAGGCTTTTCATGAGCCATTGTCCGAATTAATCGGGTATCAACCTTGCGTTTTTAGTTAATAGTTTGATGACGCTCCATGCAGTGATATAAGCCAGCGCGCTGACGATGAACATAATGAGATAAGCATGCACAGGATAGGAGGTATTTAAAATACCCGACAGCCTTTGGATGATAACACCACCCAGGCCGCCCGCCATGCCGCCAATACCGGTTACCGAACCAACAGCACGCTTGGGGAACATATCGGACACAGTAGTAAACAAGTTAGCAGACCATGCCTGATGCGCCGCCGCGCCGATACAAATAACACCTATAGTTAAGGTTAAAGCATGTGTGCCGAATATAGCAGTGTTGGCGAAATATTGGGTGAGTAACAGGCATAAAGGGAATAAAGCGATGATGAACATGGCGCTCATTCGCGCCTTGTAAACAGGCATACCGCGTTTTATGAGTACGCGGGGCAGATTCCCGCCATAGGTGCTGCCCACTATGGAAACGGCGTAAACAATAAAAGTTGGCCACATGATGTGGTGTACATCCATGCCGAATTGTTTTTTCAAATAATCGGGCAGCCAGAACAGTAGGAACCACCAAATGCCATCGGTTAGGAATTTTCCCCAAAAAAACGCCCAGGTTTGTTTATAGCTCAATAATTTCCACCATGATATTTTTTCTTTAAGCGCCACGTCTTCCGATGGCGCAACGTGCATGGCCAGGTCGTCCTCATGAATAAGATCCAATTCAGCCGGTGATACATATTTTGATTTGTATGGCGGATTGTAAAAAGCGAACCAGAATATCAGCCATAAAAAACCGAAAGCCCCTGTAATTATATAAGCCATCTTCCATCCTTCAGCCTCACCCCAATGTATTAGGCACCATGGCACGAAGAGGGCGGCCAGCATAGCACCGATGTTGGAGCCACTATTAAAAATACCTGTTGCCAGGGCGCGCTCCTTTTTAGGGAACCACTCTGCGACGGTTTTTATAGATGCAGGGAAATTTCCGGCTTCGCCAATACCAAACAAACTCCTCACTACGGTGTGTACCACAACCGAACTGCCTGCAAAGGCATTCAAAATGCCGAAAACCGACCAGGTAATAAGCGATAAGGCAAGCCCCAGCTTAGTTCCGATCTTATCGATCACCAAGCCTGCAACAACAGTTACACCGGCATAAAAAAGCGTAAAACACGCGGTTACGTACGAATATTGATTATCCGTCCACCCGAAACCGCCTTTGGCAATAGGCGTACAGAAGTAATCCTTTACGTAGCTGATCACCTGCCGGTCCATATAATTAATGGTGGTTGAAAAAAGCAGCAGGGCGGCTATTACCCACCTATAGTTCCCGACTTTGTTGTTTGCCATAGTGTTTATTTAATTGGTTTACCGGGCCGCCTGTACCAGCCTAAGCGCTTCCTGTGTGTTCAAATATAATTCGTTGTAAAGTTTTTTGGTCAGCGTGTCCTTCGTAATCAATTTGCTACCCATGCCCACCGCGCAAACCCCTGCCTTGAACCACTTGCCGATGCTCTCCACGTTCATTTCCACCCCGCCGGTAGGCATAAATAACTGCCCCGGGAAAAGTTCCCTTATCGAACTCATAAATTCGGCACCCAAAATATTGGCAGGGAACAGCTTAATTAAAGGCGCGCCATTTTGCTGCGCGAGGAAAATTTCAGTCGGCGTCATACAGCCGGGGCACCAAAGCAGGTTATTGTCGTGCGCTATTTTAGCAACGGCAGGGTTAACAATAGGGGCGATAATAAAATCGGCCCCGGCGGCTATAAAATCATGTGCATCCTGTTCGGTCTTTATGGTGCCGATGCCCAAATGCAGGTCGGGCATTTCGGTTTGCTGCGCTTTTTTTAACAGCTTGAAATTTTCAAGTGCCTCGGGGCCGCGGTTGGTATATTCCAATACACGATTACCTGCACGGTAAAGCGCGCGGGTGATTTCAAGACTTACTTCCGCATCTTCGTAAAAGAAAAGCGGCACCATGCCCTGTTTTAATATACTATCAATTATAGGTTGATGCTTGTTCATTTTATCACTAATTTTTCAATCTCATCCACTTTATGCGTAGTGGCATCGCCATCTAAAAATAACTTATCGAACGCGGCCAGCGTTGCAAAATTCAATATGTGGTTTGGCGAATGGTTGTTATAAAACCCATAGATGAGCCCTGCCATAAAGCAATCACCGCTGCCCACTTTGTTGATGATGCGCGCTGCCGAATGATCTTCGGTGTGGTAATAGTTACCGCCAGTATAAAGCGCCGTATAATAATTGATACCGCCGCCGGCATCAAACCTGAATGTATTGGCCACTGCCTTGCATTTTGGATATTTTTCTGTAATAATTTCAGATGTTTTTAGGGCCGCCTGCAAATAGTTGGCTTTTTCAGCAACAGTATGTATATCGCCATCAACCGGTATGCCCAGCATGGTTTCGGCTGCCCAAATATTGCCCATTACTAAATCGCAATAGTCAACTAAGCCAGGAATGATCTCGACAGGCTGTTTGCCATATTGCCAAAGTTTTGAGCGGTAATTAAGATCGATGGAAATGGTGATGCCTTTTGCTGAAGCCGCTTCAAGTGCTTCCAGGCAAACATCGGCCACATTTTGGGTAAGCGCGGGGCAAATGGCGCTAAAATGCAGCCAGCTTACCCCTTCAAACACCTTATCCCAGTCAATGGTTCCGGTTTTAAGCCCGGCAAAGGCCGAACCTGCCCGGTCATATATGAGCGAATCATTTTTAAGGTCGGCGCCTTTTACAAGGTAATAGGTGCCCACGCGACTGCCGCTATAATTTATTTTTTGCGGGTCGATGTTTTTACTTTGCAGGTAGCCGACGATCTGTTCGGACATGTGATTATCGGGCAAAGCGGTAAAATATTGCGATGGGATGTCCCACAAAGTCAAGGCAGTAGCTACATTCAGCTCGGCCCCGCCAATAAAAAATGGCACATTACTTTGCCTTAGCCAGTCGCCACCGGCATCAAGACTAACGCGAAACAATAGTTCGCCAAAACACAGTACATTGCCGCTGTAGGGCTTATTTATAGTTTGTTTATTCATTGGCTGCTTACAAATGAAAGCAAATTAAAGCACAAATATTTTATGCCGCAGGGAAATTTCAAAGTTATTGTCGTGGGCTATTGTATTCAAACATTGGCGGGTTATTATTTACTTCATCGTTGAAGTAGTTGTATTTTCTTACCATGATGGAATTGAATGTAGATAACAGAAATGGGAAAGAGCATTAATAAACTATGTTAAGATAGTACAATAACAAGCAAATAAGTGAAACTGTAGGGGCAGTAAAATACGTTTACTTTACATTGGGTATAATTCATTTGAGTGTTCGAAAGATTAAAGAAGCAATTGGGGTAGCGCGATTCTCCTTTTGAGAGGGCGTAGAGGGCTTTTGCGCTTCATTAACACACCCCCTGCAACCGCACAATCAGCGCACCCCCTCTCAAGAGGGGAACTTTGAGTGCTAAAGCGAATCTGTCGAATACTCAAGTCATTATCCCAAAACCAATTAGCAGCCATGTTATTAAAAAAAACGCTTCCTGTAATTATATGCGTGTTGTTTGCCGCATTTGCCCGTGCGCAGGATATTTCGAACTATAACGTGGTTTGGAACAGCCAAAGCCATAATTCGTCGGAATCAATGCCGCTTGGCGGCGGCGATATTGGCTGCAATGTATGGGTGGAGAACAACGATATTATATTTTACATAGCCCGCAGCGGCACGTTTGATGAAAATAATTCTATGCTTAAGCTGGGTAGGGTGAGGCTGAGCTTATTGCCTAATCCTTTTAAATCCACCTTTAGGCAGGAACTGAAATTAAAGCAGGGCTATATTGAGATACGGGGCGATAACAACACATTAATTAAGCTTTGGGTGGAAGTTTTTAAGCCGGTGATACATGTGGAGATAAGCAGCGGACAACAATTTGTAGCGAAGGCGACATTTGAAGATTGGCGGACAGCAGATCGTTCCTTATCGCCTGATGAAAGGCACCAGGCCTACAGCTTTAACCTTACTACACCTGATAAAATGCCCTTGTTTACGCGTAAAGATACGGTTGATGCGGGGAAAACCGGCCTGATATGGTACCACAAGGACAGGGACAATGAGATGGTGATAGACAAGGAGGCGATACAGCAGCATTTAAGCGCGGTAAAGGGCCGGCTGTGGAACCCGCTTAAGAACCTCATTTTCGGGGGAGAAATAGTGGCGAAGGGCATGGAATTTACCAGCACCATTGATAGTATTTATGTAAGCACCAAATACCGTGGCTGGGTATACCAGGATGTGAAACCTGTTAAAGAGCAAAATATTGATATTGTGTTGCACACCGAACACAGCCCTACAAATGCAGGGTGGCTTACGGGTTTGAAACAGGCGGTAGCACAATCGCCGGCAACAGCTGAAAAGTGGAACAGGAACGTGAAATGGTGGGCGCAGTTTTGGAACAGGAGCCATATCTACATAAATACAACTAAAGACAGCACGGATAAAGGGTGGGAGATAGGTCGCAACTATAATGTGTTCCGTTACCAGTTGGGCTGCAATGCTTATGGCGAATATCCTACAAAATTTAATGGTGGTTTGTTTACTTTCGATGCTGATTTTGTAAAGGGAGAATATAAGGGCGGTGTGGTAACACCTGATTTCAGGCGCTGGGGAGGGGGAAGCTTTACCGCGCAGAACCAGCGATTGGTTTATTGGCCGATGCTAAAATCGGGCGACTTTGATATGATGAAGCCACAGTTTGAATTTTACCGGCGCTCACTGGGAAATGCGGAGTTGCGCACCAAAGTTTATTGGGGCCATGATGGCGCGTCATTCACTGAACAGGTGGAAAATTTCGGTCTGCCCGCGGGTCACACTTATGAAAAACTGTGGGGCAATACTACGCTAAGGCCGCGGTCGGATTCATCGAGCATGCGTACGCTGATCAATCAAAAAGGGCAAAGCATGAAATTTTTGGATTACGGCGACCTGACCAATATTTATGTGATAGACGATTTTGACGGCGAGCTGGAATTCTCGAAGATGATGCTGGACTACCAATTATTTAGCGGGGCCGACATCAGTAAATATTTGCCGTTTATTGAGAGCAGCATAAAATTTCATGATGAGCATTTTCAATATTGGTCGAAAAAGTTGAACGGCTATCCACTTGATAAGGATGGTAAACTGATCATGTATCCCGGCACGGCACTCGAAACTTATAAAAATGCTACTAATTCAACCAGTACCATAGCGGCAATGCGGTCGATATTGGAGGAGATGCTGGCATTACCCAAAAATTACGGCACGGCAAAACAACGTGCTTACTGGCAGGCAGTGTTAAAAAGGCTACCTGAAATTTCGACAAGGGATAAGGATGGAGTGAAGGTTATTTCGCCGGCTAAGTCGTGGTCGGCTATAAATAATATAGAATTGCCGCAGCTTTATCCGGTTTTCCCTTATGGATTGTATGGCGTCGGCCGGCCCGATCTGCAACTGGCTATTGATACCTGGCACCACGGGGCGGATAAGCGCAGCCAGTATAGTATAGTCAGCTGGCACCAGGACCCGATATTCGCGGCAAGGCTGGGGTTGACTGATGAAGCGAAGGATTTGGTGATTCAAAAATTATCGAA
>Ga0206874_1096_pt1 | contig 23672 bp, 28 predicted proteins | sample Alteio_BWOrgCont_12_FD_152629 | JGI IMG/M metagenome (GOLD analysis project Ga0206874, IMG submission 152629) | Enriched cells from forest soil in Barre Woods Harvard Forest LTER site, Petersham, Massachusetts, United States -... | ecosystem: Environmental > Terrestrial > Soil > Temperate forest >...
TCACCTTTCACCTTTCACCTTTCACCTTTCACCTTTCACCTTTTTGCTTTCACCTTTGACCTATCTTTAGTAAATTGCCAATTAATTTAGCACCATGAGCATTACCACCTATGGCTTACAGGATATAAAGAAAGAAATTCAACATTTGCCACATGAGCAATTGGCCGAGCTTTGCCTGCGCCTGGTTAGGTATAAAAAGGAAAACAAGGAACTGCTGGCTTATTTGTTGTTCGAGGCCAGTAATGAACAGGCTTTTATTGAAAAAGTAAAGGCCGAAGTTGGCTTTATGTATAGTCAGCTGCCATCGCAAAGTTACCTGGCGGCAAAATATATCCGCAAAATTTTAAGGCTGATAGGCAAATACACTAAATTTATAGGATCGAAACAGGCCGAGATTGAAATGCTTACTAACTTTTGCTATAATTACCTGCAATACACAGACAGGCGTACCTCATACAAGCCATTGCGATTAATACTGACCAGGCAGATTGAAAAAATACGTATTCAAATTGGTAAACTGCATGAGGACCTGCAGTTTGATTACAGCCAGGATTATAACGCTTTATTAATTGAAGCTGAAACAAAGTTTCCCTGGTTTTATAAGAATGACTACCTGTTGTAACATCCGGCAGGTTTTAATATCTAACAATAAAAATTAACTGATAGTGGTTGAGAAAGAAGCAGCTTTTAAGCAAATTTATGAAGCCAATTCAAAAAAGATCTACCATTTGTGCTATGGTTATACGGGGGACGATGATGCTGCGAGTGACCTTTTACAGGAAACATTTTTAAAAGTTTGGCAAAATCTTGATAAATTCAGGAACCAGGCAATGATCTCAACCTGGATATATCGTATTGCTGTTAATACTTGTTTAACCTACCTCCGTTCGGAAAAACGGCAGGCTAAAGATGAACTGACGCCATTAATTTCAGAAACTAAAAAAGAAGAGCTGTCTGAAAAAAACGAGCAGGTGGCTTTGCTCTATAAGTGTATATCGAAGTTGGAAGAATCGGAAAGAATTATTATTACGCTGGTGCTTGATGAAGTGCCATACCCGGAAATTGCCGAAGTATCGGGCATATCCGAGGGCAACCTGAGGGTGAAGATATACCGTATTAAACAAAAGTTAACAGAATTATATAACCACTATGAAAGAATTTGAGCATTTAATGTCGGTTTGGCAGGGACAGCCAAAGCCCGACAAGCTTTCGGTGGACGAAGCGCTAAAGCAGGTGAAGAAAGGGATCCGCGGCATAACCAATAAGTTATACTGGGGTATTGTGGCTATGATTGCATTAATTGTATGCGCTTTTATCATTACTTTCTTTTTCACGTTCCGTTCAACCGCTACCACTATCGGCATATTGATTATCCTGATTACTATGCTCATGTACCTGTCCCTTATAGTACGCCATTACCATATACTTAACAAGCACGATTTAACTCAAAACCCAACCGAATATTTAGATACCCTTAAGGAATATCAAAAAAAGCGCACCAAGGTTATCGGCTGGTTCTATTATACCTATATGCTGCTCATCAGCACTGGCCTGGCTTTATATTTTATTGAAGTGCTGGAGCGTGCACCAGTTTACTTTAAGCTAATTACTTATGGTTCAACCATTGTATGGTTCCTGTTCATTACCTTTTATTTAAAGCCCCGCATGTTTAGAAACGAAGAGGAAAAGTTAAACCTGATGATAGACCGGTTAATTCGTTTACAAGAGCAGTTTGATTAATTTGAAAATGTGTTAATTTGAAGATTTGAAAATGGAATCTTCAAATTTTCAAATCACAAAATTTTCAAATCGACATGGTTACTATTCAAAAAGCAGGAATTGCTGATGCGGATATTCTTTTATCTTACAGTAAAAAAACCTTTTACGAATTTTTTGCTCATCTCAATGATCCGGCAAATATGGAGGCCTATTCTTCTGTGGCTTTCACCCCCGGAAAAATAATTTCCGAACTATCAAATCCTGACTCCGAATTTTACTTTGCTGTTTTTGAGGACGGTATAATAGGCTATATAAAGCTAAATTTCAATAATGCGCAAACTGAATTCAAAGAACCTAACGCTTTGGAAGTTGAACGCATTTATGTTTCGGGCGAGCATCACGGCAAAAAAATAGGTAAGCATCTGTTAAATTTTGCCATTGAAATGGCTGTAAATAAAAACATGAAATACGTGTGGCTGGGCGTTTGGGAGCATAACTATAAAGCCATCGGCTTTTATGAGCATAACGGCTTTAAAGTATTTAGCAGTCATGATTTTTTGTTGGGTGATGATAAGCAGACGGATTTGCTGATGAGGAGGATGCTTGTCTGAACCTTGATTTGCAGGTTTGTCTTTATCATGATAATCAATGAATCCTAAAAATCATGGTTCAGAAATTTAGCCGCGCATAAACGGATTAAAATTCCTTGTCCCAATCTCCATTCCAGCTGCCCTGCACACTGTTTTCTCGCCGAATTTAAAGTTTATTTTGTCCATGGCCTGGTAAAGCCGTATGCGTTCCTCATTATCTTCAAACAAGTTTATCTGGTAGCTGCCGGTGCAGAGGTTGCTAAGCCTTACGCCTATCAGGCGTATAGGCCTATGTTGATTCCAGGCTTTTTTTAGCAGGTTCTTTACTCCCGGTATCAATATATGTTCTGCAGCAGTAAGGGCTATTTTTTCCTGTTGGGTATGTGTCTCGAAATTGGCATAACGCACTTTAATAGCCAGGCATGAGGCTACTTTGTTTTCTTTGCGCAGCTTTGAAGCCAGTTCTTCGGTCATTGATACCAGTACAGTTTCAATTGCATTTTTATCGACTATATTGGTATGGAAGGTATGTTCAGTTGAGATGGATTTACGATCAGAATGCGGGACAATTTCGCCATAGTCAATACCGTTGGCTTTCTCCCATATATATCTGCCCATTTTGCCGAATACAGCTTCCAGGAAACGGAGATCGGCCTTTTGCAGATCGCCTATTTTTTCAATACCATACATATAAAGTTTTTGACTGGTGCTTTCACCCAAACCTGGTATTTTATTGATATTTAAAGGTGCTAAAAATGCCTTTTCCATTCCGTGAGGAACTAAAAGTTGCCCGTTTGGCTTAGCCTGATTAGTAGCCATTTTTGAGACGGTTTTGCAGGATGACATACCAAAGGAAATGGGTAAACCAGTATCCTTTATAATCTTTTGTCTTAGTTCGGTAGCATGCTGATAGCAATTATGGAAGCGATCCATGCCCGTATAATCGATATAGAACTCGTCTACCGATGTTTTTTGATAAAGTGGAACCGCGTTATGGATGATCTCTGTAACCTCGCGTGAAGCTTCGCTATACCTGCCATGCGAGCCGCGAACCAATATAGCATGGGGACAAAGCTTCAGTGCCTGCCGTGTAGGCATGGCAGAATGCACGCCATATTTGCGCGCCTCGTAACTACACGAGGCCACTACTCCCCTGTCGGCCGAACCGCCGATTATCACCGCCTTGCCGATAAGCGACGGATCGAACTTGCGTTCCACCGAAACAAAAAATGAATCCAGGTCGATATGTACGATATAGCGTTGAGCCTGCATGCAACAAAAGTAAAAAAATATTTGTTAATTGCTAATAATATTAGCATAATTGTTGCATCAAAACTAAGCAGTATGACAAGCTATCAGGATTATTTAATAATGCTTTCACCACCCGAAAACGTTATAAAGCGTGTTAAAAATTTAAAGGATTTCAGCTTTAATGAAATTGGCGAATACGAAAGCCATTACTCCAAAGCACATATTAGTGTACAGCTTTGGCCGCGCAAAAAGCCGGTATGGATTGAGCCGATGATCCCTAAACTGGAACGGGACCTGCAAAGCCTGCCGCCTGTAATTTTAAATATAAACGGTTTTGATTTTTTCGATCACCAGGAAAGGCCTTCGATTTATGCAAAGCTGACTTCTACCCCGTTAACCAAAGTTTGGTTTAAACATTTGCGCAGGTATTTCAGCACGCCTGATTTTGAACCGCATATCACCATAACCCGCAGCATCCCCAACGATGCATTCAACAAGCTATGGCCACAGTTTAAAAACCTGGAATGGAATGAGCAGTTTAAAGTTGATAAACTCACCATATTGCGCAGGGAAATGATAGGCCATGATAAAAGTTATAAAGTTTATAAAGAAATTCCTTTCAACAACAAGCTTGATTTTGAAGTGTTTGCCAATTCCCGTTTGAAAGCCCCGATTTTGCCTTTAAGGAAGGTTGATATGCAGCAGATCAGCTTATTTTAATAAGTTAAGTTTAGATATAAAGCGGTTGGAACCCATGGTATTTTACCAGTTATTTTGTACATATTACATGTAATAAAGGTTTTTACAACATGATAAACGGATTGATATGAATGATATTGATTTTGAAATTATAACACGTGAAGAGAAGTACTTAGCCACAATAAAGGAAATCCGCTTAAGAAATTTTAGTAACAATCTTCCATTTCTTATTTTATCGGACAAATTGCCAGAAGGTCAGGCATATCGTGAATTTTCAGATGGGCATATCGAATTACAGGAGATATTTGCAGTAGGATCAAAATATAGCTTTAAAGTGTTAAAAATATTAACAACACAAGCGGCTGATAAAATCCGAAGAGAGAATGGATTACTCTAAACCTACTTTATTAGTAATTTCAGGGCCAAACGGAGCGGGAAAATCTACACATATTCAAACCATGTTGCCTGATTATTTAAAAGATCTTCATTCGTTTGATCGTGACAAATCCCGTATCGAATTTGGAAAAGCATTAGCTGATGAAGGCGTAAATTCAAATGATATTCCTTTGAGATCGACCCGAATGATGGAAGAAAGATTGTTTCAGGAAATGAAACATGCCATCAAATTAAAAAGTCATTTCGTTTTGGAGACACCATTGTCTCATCCCGATTATTGGAAACATATTGATGTATTTGAAAATAATGGATATCAATTACAGCTAATTTACCTATGCCTGGATACTATTAAAGAGTGTGTATCAAGAGTTAGCCAAAGAGTAATTGAAGGTGGTCATCACGTTGAACCGGGCACTATAAAAGGTGTTTATGAAAAGAACCTTGAGCATATTAATGAATATAACAAAACTTTTAGAGTAATTGAATTATATGTGGCATGAAGCTGCCCAAGCTTCTTGTGAGAATAGAAAATAATGAGGTCATTTATGCTGATAAATTTTCTTTGAAAAAAAATTGGATAAAGAATGGTCTTCCTTCGTTAGCTCAAAACATCAAAGCCTTTCTTCAATCTTAATTTTAACCTAATCAAAATATTTATAAACATTATTTTATCATACTAAAAATATTAGCATTTTAGCCAATAAAACTAAAGTGCTTTTATGCAAAGTTATGCCGATTATTTGATGATAATTTCGCCGCCTGATAGTATCATCAAGGAGATCAGCAGGTATAAACGCGCATCAGTAAATGTAATCGGGCATTTTGAAGGAATGTACAACAAGGCACGCATCACCATAACGCATCAAACCCGCTGCAAACCATTTTTGGCACAGCCAGCCATTGAACAAATAGCAAAAAGGTTAAGCGCCATGCCGCCGGTTGAGTTAAATATAAAAGGATTTAGCTTTTTTAGTCACGGGCTAAACACTAAAACCATTTATGCAGTTATTGAAATCACGCCAAAGACAGAAAATTGGTTTAACCTGCTTAGAAGTCAAATCGGTATAGAAGCTCAAAACTTTGTGCCGCATATTACCATTGCCCGCAACATCCCGGTAACGGCTTTTAATAAGCTATGGCCAAATTTTGAGAACAGGCAGTGGGATGCGGCTTTTACAGTGGATAGTTTAACCGTTTTGCACCGGGATACCTATGTTGAATATTGCGAATGGAGGGTTTATAAGGAATTATTTTTCGTAAACCGGCTTACAACTATATTTTAACTCAATGCCTAATCTACTGAATTCCAACCTTTCAACCTTTAAACATTCCAACTTTACAACAACCCACAGCCTTTTTAACAATTTATTAACCCAAAAACAAACCTTTTTCTATCTTTGCGGCGGGGTAAGTCTTTTACGGCCAGCTCCTCTTGAACTCCCCCAGGGTGGGAACGCAGCAAGGGTAGAGAGTTGAGCGGCGCGATAAAAGTAGCTTACCCTTTTTTGTGCCTTTATGTTTTTAATAAAGAAGTAATATCGAATTACGAATATCCAACGCTGAAGCTACTTCATTATTCAAATATTCGTAATTCAGTGTTCGATATTAATAGCCTCCCTAACCTCCAATCCCTGATTTCTCCCTATCTTCGCTAAATATATCAGAAACGAAAATAATGCTCGATATTCTCATCATAGGCGGCGGCCCGATCGGTATAGCCTGCGGACTTGCCGCTGAAAAAGCAGGTCTTAGTTTTTTAATTGTTGAAAAAGGCTGCCTCGTAAATTCTCTTTATAATTATCCTTCTACCATGACCTTTTTCTCGACATCCGAAAAATTGGAAATCGGAGGAATTCCTTTTGTTACCATCAGCAATAAGCCTACACGCGCAGAAGCGCTGGAATATTACCGTCGCGTAGCCACATCTCATCACCAGCCAATCAATTTGTTTGAAGAAGTTACCGGCGTAACCAAGGAAAACAACGTTTTTACCATTACTACCAGCAAAGCTACCTACCACGCTAAAAATGTGATCTTATCCACTGGGTTTTATGATATTGCCGTTAATCTTGATATCCCCGGCGAGAACCTGCCTAAAGTAAAACATTATTATAAAGACCCGCATTACTATGCCATGCAAAGAGTGGTTGTTGTAGGTTCGAGCAACTCGGCTATTGATGTGGCGTTAGAAACTTATCGTAAAGGCGCTGACGTAACATTGGTTATCCGTGGCGATGAGATCAGCCACCGCGTTAAATACTGGATCAGGCCCGATATTATCAATCGGATAAAAGAAGGCAGCATAAAGGCTTATTTTAACTCTAATTTAAAGGCCATCCGCGAATATGAGGTAGATATAGAAACACCAGAAGGCACCATTACCATCCCCAATGATTTTGTAATGGCGATGACGGGTTATAAACCAAATTTTGAGTTTCTTAAAAAAGTTGGAATCACCATGGCCGATACAACTTTTATTCCCGAATACAACCCCGAAACGATGGAAACCAATTTGCCGGGTTTATACCTTGCAGGCGTGGTTTGCGGCGGCATGGATACTCACTTGTGGTTCATTGAAAACTCGCGGATACATGCGGAGATGATTATTCGGGATATTGTGGATAAAGGAGTGAATGGTTGATTGAGTTGATTAAGTGAGTGGTTATCTTTTTCATATAAAAGTCAACTATTCACCTAATCAACCACTCACTACCAACTAAATCACATTTTTCTTGCATAAGTTAAATTTAATGCAATAATTTGCACAAAATTTAAAAACAATAAAAACACCGCTAAAATGAACCAGCAAAGCTTACATAAGCCAATAACCAGAGCCATATTTGCTCCGGTTGCTGCCTGGGTTTTAACTGTTGCTTTATTTTCTCCATCACGACGAAGGCCGTATATGCCCCGGGCTTGATCTTCCCCGTAATAACCTATCCGGTTACAATGCAAAATATTGCATTTTACATCCAATACAACAAAGATCATCTGATTATTAACGCTTTAAAAGCAAATAATTTAACGGTAATTTTTCTATTTCAATGGCCATACAAGATTTTGATATACAGGTAGCAACTGCACAGCATGTTGACTATGCCCCCCTAATTTGCGAAGAAATGGCTGAGTCGGCCAAGGCACGCGGTACGGGTATTGCACAGCGTTCGCCTGAATATGTAGCTAATAAAATGCTGGAAGGCAAAGCGGTGATCGCTTTTCATAAGGACGGTACCTGGGCAGGTTTCTGCTATATAGAAACCTGGAGCCACGGCGACTTTGTGGCCAATTCCGGTTTAATAGTTAACCCGGTTTTCAGAAAAGAAGGACTGGCCAAAGCCATCAAGGAGCGCATTTTTAAACTTTCGCGCACAAAATACCCGGATGCTAAGATATTTGGATTAACCACCGGCCTTGCCGTGATGAAAATAAATTCGGACCTGGGATATGAACCGGTAACTTATTCGGAACTCACTCAAGACGAAGATTTTTGGGCCGGATGCAAAAGCTGCGTAAATTATGATATTTTAATGAGCAAAGGCCGTAAGAATTGCATGTGCACCGCCATGCTTTTTGATCCGGTTGAAAAACAAAAAGAATACGAAAATAAGATGCAAAAGATTACGCATAAAGCCACATTGCTGGAGCGTATTGAAAATGCGATAAAAAAAAGAATAGGATCCGATCACGTATAATTTAGGTAAAAGGCCAAAGGTGAAAGGTAATGAGAGATTATAAAAAACTTGATGTTTGGAAAAAATCGCATTTGTTGACAAAACAAGTGTACAGTAGCATTTTACCTATTATGCCTATTGAAGAACGTTATGCGCTAACAAATCAATTAAGACGATCAACCTATTCAATTCCATTAAATATTGTGGAAGGATGCGGTAAGAATTCAGATAAAGATTTTGTTCATTACCTGGATAATGCCTTAGGATCGGCCCATGAAGTGGAATACGCTTGTTTTTTAATTTATGACCTGGGATTTATCCCAAAAGAATTATATAATAATGTATGGTGCAATTAATGAGGTTAAGGCCATGTTAATTGCTTTTATAAATTTTTTAAGAGGCGAATAAACACCTTTTACCTTTCGCCATTTACCTTTTACCAAAAAAGAAATGAAGAAAAAAGTAGTTTTAGCATATAGCGGAGGGTTAGATACCTCTTTCTGCTGCATTTATTTAACCCAGGACCTGGGTTACGAAGTTCATTCCGTAATTGTAAACACAGGCGGTTTCAGTGAAGAAGAATTAAAAGGTGTTGAAGAACGTGCCTATAAAATGGGCGTAACTTCGCACCATGTAGTTGACGAGACAGAAAATTTTTACAACACCTGCGTTCGCTTTTTGATTTATGGCAATGTGTTAAAAAATAACACCTATCCACTTTCGGTAAGTGCAGAACGCGTAAGCCAGGCAACAGCCATTGCTAACTATGCTAAAGAAATAGGCGCCGAATTTGTTGCCCATGGCAGCACCGGCGCCGGTAATGACCAGGTGCGTTTTGATATGATCTTCAATATCCTGGTTCCCGAAGTGCAGATCATCACCCCTATCCGTGACTTAAAATTGAGCCGTGAAGAAGAAATTGAATACCTGAAAGATCATGGTGTGGAAATGAATTTTGAAAAGGCTAAATACTCTATAAATAAGGGTATTTGGGGCACATCAGTTGGTGGCAAAGAAACATTAACTTCAAATTTAGGCTTGCCTGAAGAAGCCTGGCCAACTCAAGTGAGCAAATCTGAAGTGTTGAATCTTGAACTGTTATTTGAAAAAGGCGAGTTAGTTGGTATCGATGGCGAGAAATTTGATCATCCAACTAAAGCTATTCAGGCATTACAAGCCATTGCGCAGCCTTATGGAATTGGCAGAGATATACACGTGGGCGATACCATCATCGGTATTAAGGGCCGGGTTGGTTTTGAGGCTGCTGCACCGATAATCATTATAAAAGCGCACCATACCTTAGAAAAACATGTATTAACCAAATGGCAGCTATCCTGGAAAGAGCAGCTTTCTACTTTCTACGGTAACTGGTTGCATGAAGGCCAGTTCCACGATCCTGTTATGCGTAATATCGAAGCGTTTTTATCAGACACGCAACATAACGTAAGCGGAAAAGTATTTGTTCAGCTTCATCCTTACCGTTTTCAGGTTATAGGCATTGAATCGTCACATGATCTGATGTCGAACAAATTTGGTAGCTATGGCGAGATGAACAATGCATGGAGCGGCGAAGATGTGAAAGGCTTCTCTAAAATATTTGGCAACCAGGTAATGATCTATCACAAGGTTAATTCTCCCGAATAATGGAAGCAAGTAAAAATATAATTGCTGATGCAGCATCTTCTCCGGCAACAAAGATCCGTGCCGGAATTGTTGGTGGCGCAGGTTATACCGGCGGCGAAATGCTGCGCATCCTTATCAATCATCCTGATGTCGAAATTGCATTCGTGCATAGCACCAGCAATGCGGGTAATCATGTATACGATGTTCATAATGACCTGTTTGGAGATACTGATCTCAAGTTTGCGGCAGAGCTGGCTTACAATATTGACGTACTGTTTCTTTGTGTAGGGCATGGCGATGCCCGGAAGTTTTTAGAAGCAAACCCTATTCCGGATAATATAAAGATCATAGACCTGAGTCAGGATTTCAGGTTAAATCAAAATTCAAAATTCAAAAGCAAGGAATTCATTTACGGGCTACCGGAGTTAAATCGTGAGGCCATAAAACAAGCGCAAAATATTGCTAATCCGGGGTGCTTTGCTACCTGTTTGCAATTAGGATTACTGCCATTAGCGGCAAAAAATTTACTAAATAACGAAGTTCATATAACTGCAACAACCGGCTCAACCGGGGCGGGCCAAAGTTTATCTGCTACCACACATTTTACCTGGCGCAATGATAATCTTTCGGTTTATAAAGCATTTGAGCATCAACATTTAAATGAAATTGGCCAGTCGCTAAAACAACTACAGCCGGGTTTAGATCAGTCGATTAATTTTATTCCCTACCGGGGAGATTATACACGCGGTATAATCGCATCCATTTATACTGATAGTGACCTGTCGGATGTGGAAGTATTGAAGCTGTACCACCAGTATTATGAAGATCATGCGTTTACACATGTTACTCATAAGGATATCGATCTGAAACAAATTGTTAATACCAACAAATGTTTTATACAGGTTAAAAAGCATGGAAGTAAATTATTAATTGTCAGTATATTGGATAATTTACTTAAAGGAGCATCCGGCCAGGCAGTACAGAATATGAATTTGATGTTTGGACTGGATGAAAAGGCCGGGCTGCGACTGAAAGCGACTGGATTTTAGGGAAAAGTCAAAGTCAAATGCAAAGCCATTGACACATTCCTTATATTTTCAAAATAAACTAACAATGTAAAACGGCGAATGAACACCTTTTACCTTTAACCTCAAAAGAATGAAACTATTCGACGTATATCCAATCAATCCAATAAACATTGTAAAAGGTGTTGGGAGTTTAGTGTATGATGACAAAGGTCAGGAATACCTGGATCTTTACGGTGGCCATGCTGTTATTTCTATTGGCCATACCAATCCTCATTATGTTAAACGATTGGAAGATCAATTACATCAGATTGGATTTTACTCTAATTCTGTTGAGATCCCATTGCAAAAACAACTGGCCGAAAAACTGGGCCACGTTTCCGGTAAGGAGGATTACCAACTATTTTTATGTAATTCTGGAGCTGAAGCGAATGAAAATGCTTTAAAACTGGCTTCATTTTATAACGGCAAAAAGAAAGTAATTGCGTTTAAAGGATCTTTTCATGGCCGTACTTCACTGGCTGTTGCGGTTACGGATAATCCTAAAATTGTGGCTCCGGTAAATGAAACAGGCAATGCTATTTTTTTGCCATGGGAAGATGAAGCTGCATTGGAGCGGGCTTTTACCGATAATGAAATTTCATCGGTAATTATTGAAGGTATACAAGGTGTTGGTGGCATACATGTAGCCAGCGAAAGCTTTTTACAAAAAATACGCTCACTGTGCGATGCCAATAACGCTGTTTTTATTGCCGATTCGGTACAATGCGGCTATGGGCGTACTGGTAAATTCTTCTCTCATGATTTTGCAGGCATAAATGCCGATATTTATACCATGGCCAAAGGCATGGGCAACGGCTTCCCGGTTGGTGGCATTATTATATCACCAAAAATATTGCCGGCTTATGGCATGTTGGGTACCACCTTTGGTGGCAATCATTTAGCTTGTGCCGCCGGTTTGGCTGTTTTAGAAGTGATAGAGCGCGATAACTTATTGCAAAATGCCGCTGAAGTTGGCGGTTACCTCATTACTGAGCTTAAAAAGCTTAAACAGGTAAAGGAAGTTCGGGGTCGTGGGTTAATGATCGGTATTGAATTACCTGGTGAACTGGCCCATGTACGTAAAGAACTATTGTTTACGCATCATATTTTTACCGGTGAAGCAAAGCCGAATGTGATAAGGTTATTACCGGCATTAAACTTAACAAAAACGCATGCAGATAGGTTTTTAGAAACATTTACATCCATATTAAATCAACAATAATCCTCTCCGCAGGAGAGAAATACAGGTAGCACCATGAAGTTATTTTCCTCTGTACACGATGTTCCGGATATCAAAGCGCTTGTTAAAGAAGCTTTGCATCTTAAGCAATTCCCTTATGCCTATAAGGATTTAGGAGAGAACAAAACCATAGCGCTTGTTTTTTTAAATCCAAGCCTGCGTACACGCATGAGCACACAAAAAGCTGCCCTTAACCTGGGTATGAACGTAATGGTGCTCAATATGGATAAGGAAGGGTGGGCCTTAGAGCTTCGTGACGGGGTAATTATGAATGGCACCACAGTAGAGCATATTCGCGAAGCTGCTGCCGTTATGGGGCAATATGCGGACATTATCGGCGTGCGCTCATTTCCGGGATTGAAGAATCGTGAGGAAGATTATGGCGAAATGATTTTTAACAAGTTTGTTCAGTATTGCGGTGTACCGGTTGTGAGTTTGGAGTCAGCCACGCGCCATCCGCTGCAAAGTTTGGCTGATTTAGTAACCATTGAAGAATTAAAAACCAGGGAGCGCCCAAAAGTGGTACTAACCTGGGCACCGCATGTAAAACCCTTACCACAGGCTGTACCCAATTCATTTGCCGAATGGATGACTAAGGCTGACGTGGAATTTATCATAGCACATCCTGAAGGGTATGAGCTTAGCGCTGAATTTACAAAAGGCGCTACGATTACTCATTACCAGGATGAAGCATTGGCTGATGCCGATTTTATTTATGTAAAAAACTGGTCGGCTTACGAACCTTATGGAAAAATATTCCAGGGTAATGAAGACTGGATGCTGACCAACAAAAAGTTAAAAAATACCAATAAGGCCAAAGTAATGCATTGCCTGCCGGTACGCCGCAACTTAGAATTATCTGATGAGATTTTAGATGGAGAAAGCTCGATTGTGGTGCACGAAGCAGGAAACCGCGTTTGGGCGGCACAGGCGGTTTTGAAGCGAATGCTGGAGGAATTAGTTAAGTGAGTTGATTAAATGAGTGGTTGACTAAGTTAATTAAGTTATTTTCCGACTAAAACTACCCACTTAATCAACCTAATCAACTAATAACTAATTTTACACCATGTACATCCCATCGTTCAATAAATTTGAAGATCAGCAGGAAATTATCGCTTTTATGCAGCGTTATAGCTTTGCAACCATTGTAACGGTAAAAGATGATGTGCCTTCTGCTACTCACCTCCCCTTTTTGATAAAGCAACGGGATGATAAGGTTGTATTATTATCGCACTTTGCAAAAGCTAATCCGCAGGCTGTTGATATGGTTGATAACCTGGCATTAGTGATATTTACCGAGCCTCATGCCTATATCTCACCCAAACATTACGAGAAAGTTGAAAATGTACCCACCTGGAATTACCTGGCTGTACATGCCTATGGCAAATGCACCTTGCTTGATGGCGAAGAAAATAAAGCCGCTTTACTGAAAGAAACTATCCAATTTTACGAAGCAGATTATCTAAAACAATGGGATAGCCTTGCCGATAGCTTTAAAAAAGGCATGATGAAAGGCATTGTTGCTTTTGAAATTGTGGTAGATGATTTGCAGGCCAAAAAGAAATTGAGCCAAAACAGAACAACTGTGGAGCAACGAAATATTATCAACCAATTAAAAAAATCGGACGATACTAATCAGCGGGATACTGCGGATTATATGTCGCACTTGAAACCTTAAAATCATTCCGTTATTCTGAGGGATCTATTAATAACCTTATTCAATGACAGGCCCTGTATCACTATCGAAAATATAACAATAAAGTAACTGCCGCATAGTATAATATGCCTGTAAGGGCTAATTGGTAATGAAAGCGCCAGTGCTATAGAAATTGCCCCTCTTATGCCCGCCCAGGTTAGTATATTAATATTGCTGTAATTAACATTCAATGTACGGCGTAAAAATGTTAGCGGCAGCAAAATACTCAGCCATCTTGCAGCCAGTATCATTACAATGGCAATCCCCCCGGTAATCCAGTAATTAGTTATATAAGGCAGGTTTACCATTTGTAAACCAATCATCACAAATAAAATGGTATTGAGCATTTCATCAATCAAATGCCAGAATTTTTCGAGAGCCTCGTGCGATCGTTCTTTTTCATCGGAGTTTATGCTGCGATTACCGGTAAATAATCCGGCAGAAACTGCCGCAAGTGGAATAGATAAATGTAAATAAGCCGCCAATACAGAAATGCTCATCACCAATGATAAGGAAATCAGCACAATGGTTTGAAAATCGGTAACGGATTTCATCAGTCTGAAAGCTATAAATCCTAATACCAAGCCTAAGGCAATCCCGCCAAAAACTTCTCTTAAAAATAACATGGCGGTTTTGGCAAATACAATATTGTCAACACCCGACTCTATTGCTTCCAATATGGTTATAAAGAGTACCAGCCCCACTCCATCATTAAATAACGATTCGCCGGAAATAATAGTTGCCAGGTTTTGCGGAAGGTTTGAAGTTTTTATAATAGCGCCCACAGCAATCGGATCGGTTGGTGATATTAATGCACCAAATAAAAGGCAATAAATAAAAGGCAGATGAATGTGAAACAACATTCCCGTGTAATAAAAAAAAGTCCCGAAAATAACGGTGGAGAGAATGATGCTGATTGTACTTAAAACAAATACCGGACGAAGCTCTTTCCTTAGCCTTTTGGTATTTGAATTGAATGAACCTGCAAAAAGCAAGAATCCCAGCATAATATCCAACACCGTACCCGAAAAGTTGATATTTTTTGCTAAAACAGTAAGGTAATGGGCAGCATCAGGATCGGTTTTGTCAATGGCTATAGTAATTATGGAAACCACAATAGCTATGGTAATAATGCCGATAGTACCCGGTAATTTAATAAAGCGGGCATTTAAATAAGAATAGACGGCACTAACTATAACAAGCAATGCAATGATCAGGAAAAGGCCCATCGGTAATTAGTTTTAGATGGTTTAAGTTAATGTTTTAAATGAATATTTATATATTCTAATTTAACTTGCCATCGGTAGTACGGGTTTGCGTGTTAAAATATCGTACTACCAGCCGGTTATCGCTGTTTTTTGAAAAGTAATTTATAGCCCAGCTAAAAAATACGATGCCCTTGTTAGCAAACCCTGCTAATGACAACAAATGTACAAGCCCCCATAACAGCCACGCAAAAAATCCCTGGAAATGAAATCTTCCCAGATCAGCAACGGCCTGGTTACGCCCTATAGTTGCTAAAGAGCCTTTATCCACATATTTGAAAACATCAGTTGCTTCACCCTGAATGAGGTGTACCAGGTTCTTACCCAGGTTTTCACCTTGTTGAATGGCCACAGGCGCTACTCCCGGATGGCCGTTTGGATAGCCATCTGCTATCATGGTAGCTACATCGCCTATTGCAAAAATATTTTCATAGCCTTTTACCCGGTTAATTTCATCCACGTAAATACGGTTTCCCTTGGTAATTGAATCTGCTGCAATACCTTCGGGCATTTCACCAATCACACCAGCCGCCCAAAATACGTTGCGGGTTTTTATGGTTTTGCCGTTATCTATCTTTAAATAAAAGCCATCATAGCTTTCAACATGGGCACTATTATAAATAGTAACCTCCGAATCGGTTAAAAACTGTTTGGCTTTTGCCGATGCCTGTGATGACATAGCCGCCAGCAAAACAGATTTCCCTTCAACCAGGTAAACCCGCATATCATATTTACTGAGGCCATGATAGTCTTTTCCTAAAATCAAATGCCGCATTTCTGCCAATGCGCCGGAGAGCTCCACGCCAGTTGGGCCACCACCAACAACCACAAAAGTCATTAAAGCAAACTTTTCGCGCATATCCGTGGTAACCAGCGCAGTTTCCAGGTTTTGCAATATCAGGCTGCGCAGATTTAATGCCTCGGGGATGTTTTTCATCGGCATGGCAAAATGCTCAATCTCTTTATTGTTAAAAAAATTGGTGTTTGATCCTGTCGCTATAACCAGGTAATCATAGTGTACGGTACCAATATTAGTCGTTACTGTATTATCTTCCGGGTTAATCTTTTGCACCTCGGCCATATTAAAGCTGAAGTTATCATACCGGGTAAATATCCTGCGGATGGGAAATCCAATTGAATCGGCAGCGATAGAACCTATAGCCACCTGGTAAAGCAGGGGCTGAAAAGTATGGTAATTATGCTTATCAAGCATCAGTACGTCAACCGGTGCATTTTTTAGTTTTTTTGCCAGCGATAATCCTCCAAATCCTCCGCCTATTATCACCACGCGTGGCCTTGTTTTTTTATTTGTATCCTGTGCTGTTACTGTAAACATAGACGATTTAAAACTTCAATTATACACAATGTTAGATAACGATAATGTAAACTTATTGTTCTGGATTTAATTGGTGAGCAGTTGATTAAGTTGATTAGGTCAGTAAGTTGCCGGGATAACCACTCGTCAACTTAATCAACCATTCACCTAATCAACTATTCCCACAAAAAACTTACACTTTTTTTGCCATTTATTTAAGAAAATAAGCTATTTATTCATAATTTTAATGGCAAACGAAGAATAATATAATAAATTTGGCTTTTATTTAATACTACAGCGCTTTATATGACCAAAACTGGCAATATTTTAATACAGGATAGTGATAAAAAGGATGATAAAAGCTTGTATATTATCAAAATAGGTGGAAATGTAATTGATAACTCCGAAAACCTTTATCATTTTTTAAAAGATTTTACTGCGCTACCCGGATACAAAATATTAGTACATGGTGGTGGAAAAGCGGCTACCCAGCTTTCGGAAACACTGGGGATTGAAACCAAACTGGTTGACGGGCGCAGAATTACCGATGTTGAGACCTTACGCGTGGTAACTATGGTTTATGGTGGTTTGATCAACAAAAACATAGTAGCACAGTTACAGCGCTTTGGCACTAATGCAATTGGGCTTACCGGTGCCGATGGTGATTTTATCCGCACCAAAAAACGCCCGGTAAAAACTATAGATTATGGTTTTGTGGGCGATATTGATGAAAATTCTATTAAACCGCAAAACGTAAGCAATTTAATGGATGCAGGGTTTACCCCTGTTTTTTGCGCACTGACACATGATGGCGAGGGTCAGTTGCTGAATACCAATGCCGATACCATTGCATCGGCTTTGGCGGTTGCCTTAGCAAAAATGTATCATACAACCCTGATCTATTGTTTTGAGAAAAAGGGTGTATTGAAAGATATTAATGATGAGGATTCCCTGATCAGGGAGATTGATCCGCAGCATTACGAAGAATTAAAAATAAAACAGATCATCCACAGCGGAATGCTGCCAAAATTGGATAATGCTTTTACTGCTATATCATGTGGCGTAAAAGCGGTGATCATTGGTCATTCGGATGATCTGGGTAAATTGAAACAAAATAAACCATTTGGAACACTTTTAAGCAAAAGCTTATGAATTCACAACAGCATATAGCCATATTAGGCAGCGGCAACATCGGTCTTTCATTAGCTAAGGGATTGGTAAAGGCACAAATTTGTAAGCCACAGCAAATTTCACTTACCCGCCGAAATGTATCGGCACTATCAGTTTTAGCAGAGGCTGGCTATCATACAACCGACAATAATCTTAAAGCAGTGCGAAAAGCCGATTTTATAGTTTTAGCCGTACTGCCACAACAACTCAATAAATTACTGGATGAGATAAGGCCATCAATAAAGGCCGAAAAGCAGTTATTGATCTCAGTAGTTTCGGGTGTAACTTGTGGGGACATTCGTAAGCAGCTGGATTTAAATGTACAGGTTATCCGTGCGATGCCTAATACTGCTATAGCCATTGGTCAATCTATGACCTGCATTGCTACCGACAACGGTACGCCAAAAAACGTAAACATGGTGAAATCTTTGTTTGAAACAGTTGGTGTTACCATACAGATAAACGAAGAGTTAATGACCTCGGCCACTGCACTTTGTGCCTGCGGAATAGCTTTCTTTTTACGGTCGATCCGTGCTGCATCCCAGGGCGGTACTGAAATTGGCTTTCATGCACATGATGCCTTAAAAATGGCTGCACAAACTGCTAAGGGCGCTGCTGACCTGCTTTTACAGCTTGGCTCCCATCCTGAACAGGAGATAGACAAAGTAACTTCGCCAAGTGGCTGTACCATAGCTGGTTTAAATGAGATGGAGCATAATGGCTTCAGCTCAGCTATGATTAAAGGAATTAAATTATCGGCAGAAAAAGCAGGGGATCTGTATCAGACGGGAGAATAGTTAGTGAGGACGACTCAAACTTACGAAGTTTTTAAAACTTCGTAAGTTTTGTCTTTCTTCCGCAACTAATCGCTAGTCACCTACCTCTAACCACTAAACAAACCATGTTAACAGTAGAAAAAATTGGCGGTACATCCATGACCGCATTAAACGACGTTATAAAAAATATTATTCTTTTTGAACGTAATGGACAACAACTATACAATCGCATCTTTGTAGTATCGGCCTTTTCGGGAGTTACCAACTTATTGCTCGAAAATAAAAAAACAGGTGAGCCCGGTGTTTATCATCGCCTGGCAAACTATAAAGACTTTCATAAGCCATTGAACGGCATTATTGTAAAGCTTAAACAGATAAACAAGAGCTACGAAAAGCTGGGACTAAATATTGCAGAAGCCGATCGTTATATTGAGGATCATATAAAACATGCCCAAACTTACCTCGAAAACCTGGCTAACGTTTTGGCATCAGGATATGTAAACAAAGAAGGTATTCTGCAGGCTGCCCGCGAGATACTGGCATCCATCGGTGAAAGCCATTCGGCCTATAACTTTGCTAATATTTTGCAGAATATGGGTATTAATGCTACCCTGGTTGATTTGGGTGGCTTTAATGATCACCGATCATACACTATTGACCAACGCATAAGAAAGGACCTGCAAAACATCGATTTTGCCAATACCATTTGTATTGTTACAGGCTATGCCAAAGGAACCGAGGGCATTATGCGCGAATTTGATCGTGGCTATTCTGAAGTTACATTTAGTAAGATAGCAGTAGCGGTTAAGCCGAAAGAAGCCATTATCCATAAAGAATATCATTTATGCACCGCCGACCCTGAGCTGGTTGGTACCGAAAATTGTTTCCCGGTAGGTAATACCAATTATGATGTGGCTGATCAGCTGGCTGATGTAGGCATGGAAGCTATTCATCCAAAAGCATCCAAGCCACTGGAAATCAACAATATAAATCTTCGCATAAAAAACACTTTTCAGCCCGAACATCCGGGTACACTGATCACCCGTGAATATATTTGCGAACATAAAAGGGTTGAAGTTATTACCGGTACAGATAAAGTAATGATGATAGATATTTACGATCCATCGATGGTTGGCTCTGTAGGCAGTGACTTTAAAATCATGCAGCTTTTTTACAAGTTTAATGTAAGTTACTCCTTTAAAGCAACCAGCGCCAACAGTATATCTATAGTAATTTGGGAAAAGGATTTTAATAAAAAACTGATCAACGAGCTGGAAGATGATTTTGAAAAGGTAACTGTCGAAAAAATGGCTATGGTTTGCCTTATAGGTTCAAATATGGATCAGCCTGGCTTGCTTGCGAAAGCAGCAACTGCATTGGCAGATGCTGGCGTTAACATCAAAAGCGCCGGCTTTGCCTTACGCAAAGTAAACATCCAGTTTTTAGTGGCCAGGGAAGATTTTAAAGGGGCTATTATAGCTTTGAATAAGGCGATGGGGTGATAATTAAAAATTACGTCATTGAACGAAGAGAGAAAACTATACATATTCTGCTAACCATGTAAATCGCTATGCATGTGAATAGTTTTCTCCTTCCGAAATAAATTTGGGACAGGCTGTGCCTCGTCTTATGACATTTGGTTTAATTGATCTGACAATAACAACTTATGTCAAATAGTAATGCCTTATCCTTTCCAACCCTTCATCCAGTTCGTATACTAACGGTACGCCGGTAGGGATATCGAGCTGGGTAACTTCCTCGTCCGTCAAATGATCAATATATTGTACCAATGCGCGCAAGCTGTTACCATGTGCGCAGACAATTACCTTTTGGTTTCTTCGGATTGCGGGTACAATGGTTTCATTCCAAAAGGGCAATACGCGGTACATCGTTTCGCTTAAGTTTTCAGTTAACGGTAGTTCCCGCTCTGTAAGGTCCTTATACCGCAGATCATATCCCGGGTAACGTTTGTCATCTTTGGTTATTGCAGGCGGAAGCTCCTTCGGGTCGCGGCGCCACTTTTGCACTTGTTCTGCTCCATATTGGGCCACAATTTCGTCCTTATTAAGCCCCTGCAAGGCTCCATAAAAGCGTTCATTTAAACGCCACGATTTTTGAACGGGGATCCATAGATGATCAAGCTCCTCTAATACTATGTGCAGGGTTTTTATCGATCGCTTTAGTAAGGAGGTATATCCGGAATCAAAATTATAACCGCCTCTTTTTAACAGATCCCCTGCCCTTTTAGCCTGTTGAACGCCTTCGTCAGACAAGTCGACATCTGTCCAGCCGGTAAAACGGTTCTCTTTGTTCCAAACACTTTCGCCATGACGCAGCAATACTAATTTTTGCATATTTAATAGGTTAACGATAAAGTTACTGATCGGTTTGTAAAAAAACTTGTTAAATGTAGCCGGATAAATTATATTGCATTGAAAACCAATTAAAAAACCTTTAAACTATGATCCCAACTACTCCCGTTGCGGTAAAGGATGGCATTGCCAACCCTGCCCCGCTTGGTCTTTGTGCTTTTGGCACAACCACCGTTTTATTAAATCTTGCTAATGCCGGTATAATTGAGCTTAGCTCCATGGTATTGGCTATGGGTATTTTTTATGGCGGCCTGGCGCAGGTAATTGCCGGTATAATTGAAGCAAAAAAGAACAATACCTTTGGGTTAACCGCCTTTACCTCCTACGGGTTTTTCTGGCTGTCACTGGTTGGGCTTATCGTTATGCCTAAACTTGGATGGGCCGCTGCGCCATCAGGTAAAAGCATGTGTGCATATCTTTTTATCTGGGGCGTTTTTACCTTATTCTTGTTTTTTGGAACTTTAAAATTAAATCGTGCATTGCAGGTGGTATTTGGTACGTTGGTGATATTATTCTTTTTACTGGCTGCCGAAAAAGCAACCGGCAGTGAAGCCATAGGCAAATTTGCCGGTTACGAAGGCATTATATGTGGCGCATCGGCAATTTACGCAGGTATGGCTAACGTATTGAACGAGGTTTACGGTAAAACGGTGCTGCCATTAGGATAACACAACACGATTTTTATGATTTAAGTGATTATTATGATAATTGTTTATCAAGTTTGCATCCATTTAAAATACCGTTAATCATTAAAATCCTTTAATCGTGTCGTGTAATGAAAGATTTCAAAAAATATTACCACTTACCAGCAACCCCGGAAGAAATTTATATTGCCTTAACCAACTCACTTACCATTGAACTATGGACAGGTGAAACGGCAGAAATGTCGACCGAACCTGGCACAGAGTTTTCCATGTGGGATGGAAGCATTGTGGGTAAAAACCTGGAGTTTGAAGAAGGGAAAAAGATAGTACAGCAATGGTATTTTGACGGGCAGCCCGAAGCGTCAATTGTAACTATTAAACTTCATCATGATAAAAGCGGTACATCTGCTGAATTAAAGCATACGAATATACCGGATGCGGATTACACCGATATTACCGATGGCTGGGATAATAGTTATTTCGGCGCCCTCACTGAGTTTTTTGAGGGGGAATGAGAAGTAGTGATTAGAGATTAGGCAAAACACACAAAGCAAAAAAAAGACTTACGAAGTTTTTAAAACTTCGTAAGTCTATAGAGATTAAAACTAACTTCTAATCTCCAATCACTAAACCCTAATCTCTAGTACAAAGAGAACTCTACACGACGGTTGATCTGGCGGCCTTTTGCAGTTTTATTGCTTGCAATAGGGCTCGATTTACCATATCCTTCGGCAGTGATCAATGATGCATCAGCGCCTTTACTTACCAGGTAAGTTTTAATTGCTTCAGCACGGTTCTTTGATAGCCTTAAGTTAGCAGATACTGAACCTACGTTGTCTGTGTATCCAGCTAATTTTAAGTGGAATTTTTTGTCGATCAACAACTGAGCAACCTTATCAAGGCTTGGGAACGAATGTTCGCGGATTGTTGATTTACCAAAATCAAATTCAAGGTTACGGATAGCTTCTTTAACAACTTCTTTATCCTGTTCGGTTACGTAAACCTTAACATCGGGCTTGACAACCGGTAACGGACAACCTGATCCATCAACCTTCGTTCCGGCTGGTGTGTTAGGACATTTGTCATAAAAATCAGGAACACCATCACCGTCGCTGTCTGTAGTAAATTTAGCAAGGTTGGCATTGGTAGTGTTCAGATCATTTCTCAACTGATCGTTCTTAGCTTTTTCAGCATCAATTTCAGACTGTAAGGTATTCTTGGTATTGCGGTTTTCCCACAAATACTCTTCACGCATTGAATTTACGGGGTTATGCGTAGCTAACTGTGGTTTTGAGGCTTTGCCTAAAGCAAACTCTAAACCAAGGTGAGCGTACGAGAACTTGTCATCGTTTCCGCCATAGTTATAACCATCAGCATTATCAGAATAAACAAAGTTAACCTGGTAACCTAAATCAATGTTTATACCTGGTGCAACATTAAACTTAAAACCTACCCCTACAGGTAAAAATACTTCATTAATTTTTCCGTCATTATCTGTTTTAAAATTCCCTACACTTCCATCAGTTCCTGTTAAAACAGGTTTGTAATTCATGGTACCAAAACCCATAGAAAAATAAGGTAGTACGCCCATGTGTTTAACATGCCAGTTAATATTGGCCAAATCATATTCAGCGTTAATAGCGGCAGAATAGTTTAATTTGGTGCTGTAACTTGCATACAAAGCATTGCCGTTAACAGGCTGCGAGTTTTGGCCTTCTAATTTTCCGGCAAGAAAGCTGGCGCTTATGCCAAATGATGGTAAGATTTGGTCTTTAATGTTAGCGCCATATCCGAATTGTACTTGCGGGTGAGTAAAATCCTGATTCCTGTTTGATCCGAAAATGGTGTAAGGTGTTAATAAACCACCATTCACTCCTATTGACCAGGTACGAAATGCATCGCTTCCTGAAAATGGCTTTACATAGTCTGTTGATGCACGGGTAGTATCAACGGGGGTTTGAGCTTGAGCCAGCAACTTGCTACCTACCAGGATTCCTGTAAGCAGCAGAGAGGCCTTTTTTAAATTTGTTTTCATTTTATTAATGTTTAAGTACATGTTTATTTTAATAATAAACATACCCCCATTGGTCAACATTAATGCCATAGAGAAACACGCTGCCCCAATATCATGATTAAACACAGTGTTAACTATATGTTACCAAAAGTCAAAAAGTTGCA
>Ga0206874_1097_pt1 | contig 23468 bp, 21 predicted proteins | sample Alteio_BWOrgCont_12_FD_152629 | JGI IMG/M metagenome (GOLD analysis project Ga0206874, IMG submission 152629) | Enriched cells from forest soil in Barre Woods Harvard Forest LTER site, Petersham, Massachusetts, United States -... | ecosystem: Environmental > Terrestrial > Soil > Temperate forest >...
GAAGATCACCAACCATTTTCTTGTCTAAGCTATGTATACACACTGAAAAGATACTTTTGTGTACCTTTGAGTTTGTATATATCAATAAAATGCTGTCGAAAAAAACCAAATACGCCATAAAGGCATTAGTTATCCTGGGTAAAAACAAAGATCTGCCGCCCATGCAGATCTCAAAAATTGCCGAAGAAGAACGTATCCCCAAAAAATTTCTTGAACAAATATTGCTCGACCTGCGCAACTCAGGCTACCTGTTTAGTAAAAAAGGCGCTGGTGGCGGTTATAGCTTAAGCAGGGACCCTAAAGACATTTTTTTGGTGGACATTTTACGCATCACCGATGGCCCGATTGCTATGGTGCCCTGTGCCAGCCACAAATTTTACCATAAATGCGATGAGTGTAAACAGGAAACAACCTGTGGTATCCGCGATGTTTTTGTTGATTTGCACGATGCCGCATTGAAAATTTTATCTGAGACAAGTATATCAGATATTATAAATCGTGAAAAAGTATTGATTTTTAACAATTAATTTACATTTTTCGCAAAAATTATCGTTTTTACCAAAAAATGATATAATTTCTATCAGTCTCCGTATATTTGGGATCAAATATGATACAAAACGCAAAAAATATTAACAAATGTTGTATGACCATAATGTATTGCTGTACAAACAGCAACGGCTTGTGGTTATAGGAGATACTATATATAATTAAAAAATAGAAAAGCCTCTTTAGCCTACAAGCCAAAGAGGCTTTTTTTTATGCAAAAAAACGAATATCAATATGCAAAGTTTCAGAACAGAGCTGGAAAACCCCGTAGTTGAACAAGACATAATCGACCTTGAGAAAAAGATCAGGGCTTTTCGCGAAGGAAAGATACATGATGAAAAATTCAGGAGCCTGCGTTTGGCCCGTGGTGTATATGGTCAGCGCCAGCCCGGCGTACAAATGGTGCGTATAAAATTGCCTTTTGGCAAGGTTACCTTTAAACAATTGTTGCGTATTGCCGATGTTTCTGATGAATATGCCAGCAAAAACCTGCACTTAACCACTCGCCAGGATATACAAATACATTACGTAAGCCTTGACCGCACCCCGCAACTTTGGGCCGACCTTGAACGTGATGACATTACTCTGCGTGAAGCCTGCGGTAATACGGTAAGAAATGTTACAGCCTCTCCTACCGCAGGTATCGACCCGCTGGAACCTTTTGATGTTTCACCGTATGCGCATGCAACATTTGAATATTTTTTGCGGAACCCTATTTGCCAGGAAATGGGCCGCAAATTTAAAATATCGTTTTCATCAAGTGATGAGGATACAGCTTTCTCGTACATACATGATATTGGCGTTATCCCAAAGTTGAAAGAAAACGGTGAACGTGGCTTTAAAGTATTATTAGGCGGCGGCCTTGGCGCACAGCCGCTATTGGCAAGCATTGTTGAGGAATTTTTACCGGAGGATGAGCTTATCCCTTATATAGAAAATATTATCCGTGTGTTCGATCGCTATGGCGAACGTAATAACCGTAATAAAGCACGCTTAAAATATCTTATACAAAAACTCGGCCTTGATGAAGTTTTAAGGCTGGCTAAAGAAGAAAAGATAGCGAATAAGGTACAAACCTACCCCATTAACCGCGATGCTGTAGAGGTGCCCGTATTGCATGTAATAAGCTCATTGCCCGAAGTTACCATCGCCAACCCGCTGCGTTATGAGCAATGGCTGCTAACTAACGTATTTGAGCAAAAGCAAAAGGGTTTTTATGGTGTGTATATTAAAGTGCCTGTTGGCGATATATCAACAACTACCGCCCGCAAATTGGTTGATGCCATAAAGCCTTATGTGGCCGACGAACTGCGTGTAACACAGAACCAGGGATTGTTATTAAAATATGTAACCAAAGAGGCTTTACCGGCGCTATACAATGGTTTAACCGAGCTTGATCTTTCAGCGCCCGGCTTTGATAGCGTGGCCGATGTTACCACCTGCCCCGGTACTGATACCTGCAACTTAGGCATATCAAACAGCATGACCTTATCAAAGGTGCTTGAAGATGTTATTTATAACGAATACGAAGATCTTATATACAACCGCGAGATAAAAATAAAAATAAGCGGCTGTATGAATTCCTGCGGTCAACATGGCCTGGCCCATATCGGTTTTCACGGTAGCTCATTAAAAGCCGGAACAAAGGTATTACCATCGGTACAGGTGCTGTTAGGTGGTGGTACTGTTGGCGATGGCGTTGGCCGCGCTGCCGAAAAAGTAATTAAAGTGCCTGCAAAAAGGGCTACACACGTTTTAAGAGCTGTTTTGGATAATTACAAAGCAAATTCTGTTGACGGTGAAACTTTCCATAATTATTATGACAGACAGGGTAAGGATTATTTTTACCAATTGTTAAAACCCCTGGCCAACCTCGAAACATTGACCGATGATGAATTTGTTGACTGGGGCCATGAAGAAACTTTTGCTACCGCGATTGGCGTGGGCGAATGTGCCGGTGTAGTAATAGACCTTGTGGCTACATTGTTATTTGAGGCTGACGAAAAAATGGAATGGGCAAAAAAGGCATTTGATAACGGTGCATGGGCCGATGCCATTTATCACACTTACAATGTATTCATAACATCGGCTAAAGCCATGCTGTTAGATAAAAACATAAACAGCAGTACGCAAATTGGCATTATCCGCGAATTTGATGCACAATATGTTGATAAGGGCGAATTTGAACTTGACGGTACTTTTAACGACCTGGTGTTACAGATCAACAAAAATGAGCCATCTGAAGAGTTCGCTGCCAGGTACATGGAAGAAGCTAACCAATTTTTAGAGGCAACAAAAGCAAAAAGAGGGGCATTAGTATGATCATGATACAAACTGAAATAAAAAATACGGTTAAAGAACCACGCATTACATTAGTTGGCGCGGGCCCCGGCGATGCCGACCTGATAACCATAAAAGGCATAAAGGCCCTTAAAACGGCCGATGTGGTTTTATACGATGCCCTTGTAAACGAAGAATTGCTGGATTTTGCGCCCGAACATGCTGTTAAAGTATATGTAGGCAAACGCTCGGGCGATCATTCTTTTTCGCAGGATAATATAAATAAGCTGATGATAGACTACGCCATTAATTATGGCCACGTGGTACGCTTAAAAGGCGGCGACCCGTTTGTTTTCGGTCGTGGTTATGAGGAATTAGATCATGCGGCATCATACAGTATCCCGGCAACAGTTATACCGGGTATATCCAGCGCTATTTCTGTTCCCGGTTTACAGCAAATACCCGTTACCCATCGCGGTTTAAGCGAAAGCTTTTGGGTAGTTACCGGTACCACATCTGATGGTAAGGTATCGAACGACTTGTATGAGGCGGCCCGTACCAACGCTACCATTGTAGTACTGATGGGCCTGCATAAACTGGCCGAAATAACCCGGATATTTAAAAACGAAGGCAAAAATCGCTTGCCGGTGGCCGTAATACAAAGCGGATCGACCGAAAACGAAAAAGTTGCCATTGGTATTATTGATACAATTATTGAACTGGTTGAAGAAAAGCAAATATCATCCCCCGCCCTTATTGTAATTGGCGAGGTGGTATCGCTTCACCCATCATTTCAGCCTATTAAAGAATTTTATGACATTGTTGCCGAAGAATAACGGATCAGTAACAGCTGAGGTTAATAAAATTGGGGGCAATCAGTTATTCCCGGTTTTTTTAAAGCTGAACCAATTGCACACAGTACTGATAGGCGCCGGTAATATTGGTTTGGAAAAATTAACGGCTATTGTTAATAATAGCCCGCTGGCAACTGTTACCGTTATTGCCCGCAAGTTTTTGCCCGAGGTACATTTACTTGCTTCTGAATATAAGGGCATAAATATTGTAAATAAATCATTTGCAGAAGCTGACCTTAACAATGCAAACCTGGTGATAGCAGCAACTAACGATAACGAACTGAATGAAGCTATAGTGCAAGCCGCGCACAAGCGCAACTTGTTGGTTAATATTGCTGATAAGCCAGCGCTATGCGATTTTTATTTAGGCTCGATAGTAAAAAAAGGCGATTTAAAGCTGGCCATATCAACCAACGGCAAATCACCAACTGTAGCAAAAAGGCTGAAAGAAGTATTAAATGAAAGCATTCCAGCCGAAATTGATACCAGCCTGCAGCAAATAGCCGAACTTAGAAAGACACTTAGCGGCGACTTTGCAAACAAGGTTAAAAAGCTGAACGAAGTAACAGCGGTATTAGTAGATAAAAGCAGGTAAAGTGGAAAAGCAAATAGTAAACAGCAGAGATTTCCCGGAGAAGATTTTTGAAATGAATGAATTAGCAGAAAATATAAAACACAGATTATTTGGCCTAGATCCCGTTAGCGCATTAACATTGCTGGGAAAATCATTCCCCGGCAGAATTGTTTTTTCCACAAGCTTTGGTTGGGAAGACCAGGTAATTACCCACATGATATTTGCAAATAATATCCCCATAAAAATATTTACGTTAGAAACAGGTCGCCTTTTTCCCGAAACATACTACACCTGGAACCGTACCATGGAAATGTATGGCCAGCCTATCCACGCCTATTATCCGCAGCATCAGCTTGTTGAAGCAATGGTGAACAAAAAAGGCCCTAACAGTTTCTACAATTCTGTCGATGACCGTAAAGAATGCTGCGCTATACGAAAGGTTGAGCCCCTAAAACGCGCGCTGGAAGGCAACGAGTGCTGGGTAACCGGCATACGCGCCGAACAATCAGTTAACCGCCATTTTATGGATGATGTGGAATGGGATGAGCAAAATAAGCTCATCAAATTTCACCCCGTATTTAACTGGACACTCGACGAGATTAAAGAATACATTAAAAAGAACAACATCCCGTATAACGTATTACACGACAAAGGTTTCCCAAGCATAGGCTGCGCACCCTGTACCCGTGCCGTTGCCCCCGGCGAAGATTTTCGCAGTGGCCGCTGGTGGTGGGAAGAGCAATCAAAAAAAGAGTGCGGTTTACATACAGTTTAATGCATTTAAATTAACACGGTTATAACGTTACCCCCGTCTTATGCATAGTATCAACCTGTACCGACTGCTTACAATAATTTGCTTTTTAGGCTAATTATTTGAAATAATACGCAATAAACAACCCATTTTTTTATTTTTTTTCTAAAAATATTGCTGTATTCGATTATTTATGTACTTTTATCCTATTAATCATGTAGGAATTATAGATATAATAGAATACATAGACTTAATGAAGTATGAACAACTATAAACTACACCATCAATTAGCCTGCGTAGTGTACAGATACGCACTGATTAACTGCAACTATATGTGTTGCAGCTATGGCTAAATAATAAAAAAAATCAAACTAATACCCCTTAACCATTAATCTCAAACCCCAAAAAATGAAAAATTCCTACTTAAAAAAACTATTAATTTTAATTGCGCTCTTCCTCCCTGTTACCCTTTCGGTACATGCACAAACAGACGATCTGTTAAACGTGCTGATCAAAAAAAATGTAATAACCCAACAGGAAGCCGACTCGCTAAGAGCCGATGCAGCCATAAAAGAGCAGGCAAAAAAAGATAGAGACAAGAAGAACCAGCATGGTATTACCATCGGTAGCAGGGCCCTGCAAATAAGCGGGTTAATACAAACTGAATATGAAGGTTTTGCACAGAAGACCGTTAATAATACCTTTCTATTACACCGCGCGCGCCTTGATGTAAAAGGCGATATTGACGATGCATGGAGCTATGAAGTATACACCGAGTTTTCAGGTGTAAACCCTAAGTTACTTGATGCCTACACCACCTATAAAATAGCTGATTACCTGAAGTTTACCGCGGGCCAGTTTAAGGTGCCTTTTTCGCTCGAAAGCTTATTTGCAGACAGCCAACTTGAGTTTATCGACCGTTCGCAGGTAGTTAATGCACTTGCCGGCAGGTCATCCGATGTTATCGGCAACCAAAATGGCCGTGACATTGGTTTTCAGGTTTCAGGTTCTTTTGCTAAAATAAATAACCTTTACCTTTTTGATTATGCCCTCGGCGTATTCAACGGCGCAGGTTACGATGTGACTGCTGATAATAATAACCATAAAGACCTTGCTGGTCGGTTAGGTATACACCCGCTTGCTAACTTGAGCTTTGGTGTAGATTACTACAATGGCCGTGGAAATTATATACTTGCCCCTGCTACTAAAGCAGCCGACCACAAACGCGACCGCGAAGGTGTAGATGCAAGATACGTGATCGGCGGTTTATCGGTACAGGCTGAATTTGACAAAGGCACCGATGAAACAACAAAAAGACAAGGGTGGTATGGCCAGGTTGCATACTTTGTGATTCCTCAAAAATTACAGTTAGCAGCCAAATATGATACCTATGACCCAAGTCAGGCTGTTGTAAACGACATCAGCAACTATTATATAGGTGGCGTAAACTACTTCTTTAATAACTGGGCGAAATTCACTGTTAATTATGTGGATCGCCGCGAACCTGCTAATACCCCTCAGGTAAAAAACGACATTCTTGAGGCTCAATTACAGTTAACATTCTAAAAAAAACCACTATGAAAATCTTTTTTTCAAAAAACAGGAAAAGCGCCATCGCCATTTCCGCATTAAGTGTTTTATTGATAACGTCGTCATTCAGTAAAACAAAACCTGTTGCAAAACCAGCCACTGATGACCTTGAAGGCACCATTAGCATATCAGGCGCGTTTGCCTTATACCCTATCACCGTTAAATGGGCCAGTGAGTTTAAAAAGCTGCACCCTAAAGTAACGTTCAATATTTCGGCGGGCGGTGCAGGCAAAGGGATCACCGATGCGCTGTCTGGCCTGGTTGATATAGGTTTAGCATCGCGCGACATTGACCCATCCGAAGTAAAAAAAGGCGCCTACACCATATATGTTACTAAAGATGCTGTTGTGCCTACTTTTAACACTTCAAACCCCAATGCCGCGGCATTATTGGCAAAAGGTGTTACTCGAGAACAATTCCTGAAGATATTTGTTGCTGGTAGCGTTACTAACTGGAACCAGGTAGCGGGTAAGGCTTCAGTGCCTGTTCATGTTTACACCCGTTCAGATGCCGCTGGCGCGGCAGAAACCTGGGCCAAATACTTCAACAAAAAGCAGGAAGACCTGCTTGGCGTTGCGGTTTATGGCGACCCGGGCTTGGCACAGGCTGTAAAAAAAGACCCTACCGCCATTGGTTATAATAACATAGCATATTTATACGACCTTAAAACGCGCAAACAGGTTGATGGCGTACATGCGCTGCCAATTGACGTAAACGGTAATGGAAAAATTGATCCGGACGAAAATTTCTACGGTACAATTGATCAGTTGACCGATGCAATAGCGTCGGGTAAATACCCTTCGCCACCTGCCCGTAATCTTGGTTTTTTGTTTAAAGGCAAACCCAGGAAAAAAGAGCTGATAGAGTTTGTAAAATATGTGCTAACCACCGGCCAAAAATTTGTTGATGAGAACGGCTATATAGCGCTTTCGCCCGCAAAAATACAGGAGGAACTAAAGAAGGTCAACTAAAAGCAAAAAACACCAGCAGGTTCCACCGGAAACACCGTAAACTTGCCTGGTCGCTTTATATTGACTATACATTTAACAATCTCTATGCAAAAAATACGTTTATTAACAGATAAAATAATTTCGAAACTGATGTTGCTGTTTACAGTGGCATCAGTTTCGCTGTTATTTGTGATTGGTATCGGGTTGTACTATAAATCTATACCTATTCTAAACAAATTATCATGGTGGCAGCTATTAGGGTCAAGCGTTTGGAAACCATTTAAAGGCCTGTTTGGTTTTTTTCCATATATAATGGGCACACTTTGGGTTACAGGCATTGCCATCGCTATTGCGCTGCCTTTATGTATCCTCACTTCACTTTATATTGTGGAGTACGCTCCTTCAAGGTTAAGGCGTTTTTTAATGCCGTTCGTTAACCTGCTTTCGGGTATCCCTCCTGTTATATTTGGCGTATGGGGTGTGCTTTTTATCATTCCACTCATTCAAAGATATATCGCTCCCCATTTTGTCGAATACTCAACCGGGTATTCTGTGTTGGCAGGTGGTATTGTACTGGCGGTAATGATCTTCCCGCTCATAGTGAGTATTGTTAACGAAGTACTCCGCACTATGCCACAGGAGTTAAAAGACGCGTCATTAGCGTTGGGCGCTACCAAATGGGAAACCATTAAAAAAGTAATATTGCGCAAAGCGCTGCCGGGTATAATTGCTGCCACGGTATTAGCTATATCGCGCGCCTTTGGCGAAACCATAGCGGTTTTAATGGTGTGCGGTAATAATGCCATAGTACCGCATTCGGTATTCGATACCGGCTATCCCTTACCTGCCCTTATTGCCAATAATTATGGCGACATGATGTCGATCCCATTATATGATTCGGCACTAATGTTCGCGGCATTGCTGCTGTTCATCATCATACTTTTATTTAATATCATATCAAGGGTTATACTAACCCGTTTGGAAAGGAGAATGGCAGGATGATAAGGCGAAAATTAGAAGAAAAATTCTTTAAAGTGTTAATGGTGCTGGCAACCATTTTAGTATCGGGCAGCTTCTTTCTTATAGTAGGCACCATATTTTATAAAGGTGTGCCTTATATGAATGTTGATATGATAACCAAAACCCCCGGCGGCGGTTTCTACATTGGCAAAGAGGGCGGTATATTAAATGCCATTATCGGCTCAATGTATATCGCCGGCGGCGCTACAATATTGGGCCTCATCATAAGCATACCCGTAGCCATATTCATTAATTTATATATCGATGGTAAAAAATTTCTTTCAAACACGCTGCGTATGGTGTTCGATGTGCTTTTTGGTATCCCATCTATCGTATACGGCGCGTTTGGTTTTTTAATAATGATATATTTCGGTGTAAGGGCATCATTGCTGGGTGGTATTATAGCAGTAACCTTATTGGTTATACCCATACTGGTACGTACACTTGATGAAGTGATAAGAACCGTACCAGGCGAATTGCGCGACGCCGCCTTATCGCTTGGTTCAACCCGATGGGAAACAGCCAAAGTGGTTTTAAGGGCCATAAAGCCCGGTATCTATACGGCTGTATTACTATCTTTCGGCAGGGCTATTGGCGATGTAGCTTCGGTATTGTTTACGGCCGGTTTTAGCGATAATATACCAACATCATTGCACGAACCCGCTGCTACCCTGCCGCTGGCTATATTTTTCCAGTTAGGCAGCCCCGTTGCCGAGGTACAGGGCCGCGGTTATGCATCGGCGCTTATACTTACAATTGTTGTACTGATAATTACAGTACTGTCTGAATTATTACTAAAGCGATTCTACAAAAACAAAATTTAAAAATGACTATAGAAAACCCGCATATAAGTGTACAGGGGTTAAATGTACAAATAGGTAACAACCATATTTTGAAGGATATTAATATCGATATACCTAACAAAAAGGTAACATCTATCATCGGCCCTTCCGGCTGTGGCAAAACCACGCTGTTAAAAACATTTAACCGCCTGCTCGATAATACGTCCGATGTGAAAATTACCGGTAAGGTTTTGGTTGATGGCGAAAATATTTACGACCCTAATATTGAGATAACCCATATCCGCAAAAAAATGGGGCTGCTTTCACAGCGCCCTTATCCGCTGCCCATGTCAATTTATGATAATATTGCATACGGCCCGCGCATACACGGCAACCCGAAAAAGAAAGACCTGGATATATTGGTTGAGGACCAACTAAAAAATGTGGGTTTATGGGAAGAAGTTAAGGACCGTTTAAATACGCCGGCGACACGCCTGTCTATAGGGCAACAACAACGCTTGTGCCTGGCCCGCGGGCTTGCTGTTGGCCCCGAAATAATCCTTGGCGATGAATCAACCTCGGCCCTCGACCCGCTTTCAACCCATATCATCGAAGACCTGTTCATGAAACTAAAGGAAAATTATTCCATAGTTTTAGTTACACACATATTGCGCCAGGCGGCCCGTGTTTCTGATTATATCATATTTGTTTATATGGGCCGGATAATAGAATATGGGCCCGCCGAACAAATTTTAAAGGACCCACAAGAGCAGTTGACCAAGGAATACGTAAAAGGCTATATTACTTAATTTATCATCAAAAAATGGTCAAAATACATTACTAATGACCATTTTATACTCGATTTAAGTAATTTTAGAATAAAATTCATAAAAAAATACATTAAATCAGTACATAAATAGGCATATTTGTGCTGATTTGTGTACCAATCGACATAAATCCATTAAAACTACATGTTTTAGTGGATTTTTTGTTTTATTTTGATATAAAAATACCCATAAATGGCTTTTAATTATAAGCGTGTAATTATTAAAATTGGTTCCAATGTTTTCACCAATCAGCAGGGTCTGCCTGATATTATGCGTATAAATCACCTGGTCGAACAAATTGCCGCTATCAAGAAACAAGGCAAAGAGGTTATACTGGTTTCATCGGGCGCGGTGGCATCGGGTCGCAGCTTAATAACCGTTGCCGAAAAACACGACGCTGTGGCCGCGCGCCAGTTATTGGCTTCTATTGGGCAGGTAAAGCTTATCAATACCTACTCACACCTTTTCGAGCGTTTTAATATACTCTGTTCGCAGGTTCTGGTTACTAAAGAAGATTTCAGGGACAGGCTGCATTACCTCAATATGAAAACATGCCTTGAGTTGTTATTGCAGTACGATGTGATCCCTGTGGTGAACGAAAATGATGTGGTTTCGGTAACCGAGCTGATGTTTACCGATAACGATGAGCTGGCCGGCCTCATCGCGTCTATGCTTAACGCACAGGCGCTCATTATCCTTACCAATGTTGATGGCATTTATAACGGCGACCCCAAACTGGCGCAAAGCAGTGTGATCGGCGAAATAAATGGCGCTACTATTGATTTCTCCTCATTCATCACTTCAGGGCGTTCCCAATTTGGCCGTGGCGGCATGATCACCAAATCAACCATGGCGCAAAAGGTAGCCGCGCTGGGTATAGCTGTTCATATTGCTAACGGCACCAAAGAAAATATATTGACCGATGTATTGGCCGATAAAGTAATACATACGCGCTTTGTAGCAAATAAAACAGCATCGGGCAAAAAGAAATGGCTGGCACACTCCGAAAATTACGCCACCGGCGTGGTACAGGTAAATGATGGGGCAAAAGCGGCATTAACATCAAACAAAGCCACAAGCCTGTTGCCGGTTGGCCTGGTAAACATCCTGTCCGACTTTAAAAAAGGCGATATTATTAAGCTGGTTGATAGCAGCGAAAAACTAATAGGCCTGGGCATTGCCGAATACAGCGCCGACAAAGCGAAGGAAAATATCGGCCAAAAAAACCAAAAACCATTGGTACATTATGATTATCTTTATTTACCATGATAGCAACAGCCAACTATACCGCCTATTTTGAAAATGCCGTAAACGCGGGCCGTAAAACTAACCTTGCCCCTGCTGTTATAAATAAGGTATTGCAGGATGTAGCTGCCGAAGCCATCGTACAAACCGCTTACCTGCTGCAGGAGAACCAAAAGGACCTTGACCGCATGGATAGCGCCGATCCAAAATATGATCGCTTAAAACTCACCGCAGAGCGCATACAAGCCATTGCCGATGATATAATTGCCGTAACAAAATTGGAAAGCCCCCTGGGGCAGGTAATTTCAGAAACTACAAGGCCAAATGGCTTACATATTTCAAAAATAAGGGTACCCTTAGGCATTGTGGGGGTGATATACGAGGCAAGGCCAAACGTTACTTTTGATGTATTCGCCCTATGCTTTAAAACAGGCAATATTTGTATACTGAAAGGCGGCAGCGATGCCGGTTACAGCAACCAGGCGATCATTTCGGTTATCCATGCCGTATTAGTTAAACACAATATCGATATAAATGCCGCTACCCTGCTCCCTGTTGAGCGTGAAGCCACCGAAGCGCTGCTGAATGCCGTAGGTTATGTTGATGTACTGATCCCGCGTGGCAGCCAGTCGTTAATAAATTATGTGCGTAATAATAGTAAGGTACCTGTTATTGAAACCGGCGCAGGCATAGTGCATACCTATTTTGATGAAACTGCCGACCTGGAGAAAGGGGTTGAAATTATTTTCAATGCCAAAACGCGCCGTGTAAGTGTATGCAATGCGTTGGATTGCTTAATACTAAACAGCGCCCGGTTAAACGACTTACCGGCAATTGCCGCTAAACTTGCCGAAAAAGAAGTAGAACTATTTGCCGACGAACAGGCCTATAATACATTGGAGGGTAATTATCCTACCAGCTTATTGCACCATGCCGAACACGGGCATTTCGGTACCGAGTTTTTATCATTAAAACTTGCTGTTAAAACAGTTGATAGTTTAAATGAGGCGCTGGATCACATCGCTCAATACAGCTCAAAGCATAGCGAAGCAATTATATCAAAAAATGCCGCAAATATCGAACGGTTTTTAAACGAGGTGGATGCTGCCGCGGTATATGCAAACGCCTCAACCGCTTTTACTGATGGTGCCCAGTTTGGTTTGGGTGCCGAAATTGGCATTAGTACCCAAAAACTCCACGCCCGCGGGCCGATGGGGCTGGAAGAATTAACCAGTTATAAATGGGTGGTAAGGGGTGATGGGCAGGTACGGAATCCTTAAAATAAAAAAAGGCGCCTACCGCTAAGCACCTCATTTTTCTTGCCGCTTTTACCGGTCATACCAGGTAATCCAACACGGCCACAAAACAGATCGCTAAAAGGATCAGGCCTTGTAATTTTTGTTCAATTGTAAGTTGACCAATGCTTCTCATCATTCTTTTTCAATTAGGGGGTATACAAATATAATTTGTAATGCGTTTGTTACAATATTTTGCTTCATTTTTACCAAATTTTCAAATAAAAAACCATTTGCTTTTTATTCTCATTAGTGGTTGAATTATTATATAAAAAAATCGCAACAAAATCGAATAAAATGCAAATATTCAATGTAAAAAACAGGCTCCAAATCCCACATTTTTAAGCGCTTATACACTAAATATTCCCGTTTATTAAGATGCTATTATCTATTTCCTATAGATTTGATAGTTATCAGCAAATCAAAGCTTGTTAAATACCGAACCATCTATCTCCTGCATCTAAAAATAACAGATAAAATACTCATTTAAATTAGGACTATAAATATTTGAATAAAAGCTTAAATTAACTATTAATTAAGGCGGCGTTTTTTAAAATTATGAATATCGCAATACATAAAATGACCGCTCAGGTACTGTACCCTATCCCCAAAATTACTCTTTCCTGACCCACGCCCCTATCAAACTACTTTTCAAAACCTTATCTTTGCGCCCAATATGAGTAAGCACGGCAGGATATTAGTGGCAATGAGCGGCGGGGTTGATAGTTCGGTAGCAGCAGTAATGCTGCATGAACAGGGCTATGAAGTTATCGGCCTTACCATGAAAACCTGGGACTATGCCTCATCGGGCGGTAGCTCGAAGGAAACCGGTTGCTGCAGCCTGGATAGTATTAATGATGCACGCGCTTTGGCTGTAGGCTATGGCTTCCCGCATTACATATTGGATATACGGAACGAGTTTGGCGATTTTGTGATCGATAACTTTGTTGACGAATACCTGGCCGGCCGCACCCCTAACCCATGTGTTTTGTGTAACACCCACATTAAATGGGAAGCTTTACTTAAACGCGCCGATAAGCTTGACTGTGAATTTATTGCAACCGGGCATTATGCCAACATCCGTTTGCAGGATAGTGGTCGCTATGTAATATCAAAAGGTAAGGACGAAAATAAAGATCAGTCTTATGTACTATGGGGGGTTTCGCAAAAAAACCTCGCCCGAACTAAATTCCCCTTAGGTAGTTTTTCAAAACCCGAAATAAGGCAGATGGCTATGGATATGGGCCAGGTAGAACTCGCGGGCAAAAGCGAGAGCTATGAAATATGCTTTGTACCCGATAATGATTATCGTTCATTCCTTCGCCATAAAGTTGAGGACCTGGAAGAACGTGTTGCAGGCGGCAATTTTGTATTAACAGATGGCACCATAGTAGGTAAGCACCAGGGTTATCCTTTTTATACCATTGGGCAGCGTAAGGGGTTGGGTATTGCACTGGGTCACCCCATGTTTGTTACCAGTATCGATCCTGCCACAAATACCGTAGTTTTAGGAACCGCCGATGCTTTGGAACGCAAACAAGCCTGGGTTAGAAACCTTAATTTGGTTAAATATGAAAATATAAATGAACCAATTGAGGCAGTAACTAAAATAAGATATAAGGACGCTGGCACCCAAAGCACCATACAGCAAATGGGCGAACACATGAAGGTCGACTTTCACCACAATGTTTCGGGTATAGCGCCGGGGCAATCCGCTGTATTTTACGAGGGAAACGACCTGCTTGGCGGCGGCTTTTTAATGTAGATTTTTTTGTTGTAGGTTGTAAAGTTTGAATGTTGAAAGGTTATTTTTCCGCATTCAAATTAAAGGCTGATGAACCCGAAATTTGGCAACTTTTAATCCTTATAACCTTACTACTTTCAAACAATATGTTTGCGTTTCCCTTTCTTTATGTTTTATTTGCAAAAAATTATTGCTTAAATGGCCAAAAATCTGTTAATAGTTGAATCACCGGCGAAAGCCAAAACCATAGAAGGATACCTCGGTAAAGACTTTACGGTAAAATCGAGTTATGGGCATATACGTGATTTGATCAAGTCGGAAGACGCCATTGACATCGCTCATAATTTCGAACAAAAATACGAGGTACCTGCCGACAAAAAACAGGTAGTAAGTGATCTAAAGAAACTTGCGAAGGAAGCTGATATGGTTTGGCTCGCATCGGACGAGGACCGCGAGGGTGAAGCCATCTCGTGGCATTTGTTCGAAACTTTAGGTTTAAAAGATGCAACCACCAAACGCATAGTATTTCACGAGATAACAAAGCCCGCCATAATGCTGGCCATTGAAAATCCGCGTAAAATAGACTATAACCTGGTAAATGCACAGCAAGCACGCCGTGTTTTAGACAGGTTGGTGGGCTTCGAACTTTCTCCCGTTTTATGGAAGAAAGTAAAACCATCTCTTTCAGCAGGCCGTGTACAATCGGTTGCTGTGAGGTTGATCGTTGATCGCGAACGTGAGGTAAATAAATTTACATCAGAGGCCGCGTTTAAAATAGTGGCCATATTTGGTAAAGGCAAAGAAGCTTTCAAGGCCGAACTTGCCGAACGCTATTCAAAACAGGAAGACGCTGAAAAATTCTTACAGGATTGTATCAATGCCGATTTTGATGTAAAATCTTTGGATACCCGCCCTACCAAACGTTCACCGGCAGCGCCGTTTACTACATCTACCTTACAGCAGGAGGCCAGTCGTAAATTAGGCTATTCGGTAGCACGTACTATGCAGGTAGCGCAAAAACTGTATGAATCAGGGCATATTACCTACATGCGTACAGATTCGGTTAATTTATCCGACACTGCTTTAAATTCTGCCGCTGATGAGATCACATCGGCATACGGTAATAAATATCACCAGTTACGAAAATATAAAACCAAGAGCGCAGGTGCGCAGGAAGCACACGAGGCCATCCGCCCCACCTATTTTAACCAGCACACGATTGGGGGCGATGGATCTGAAAAACGCCTGTATGAGTTGATATGGAAACGCGCTATCGCTTCGCAAATGAGCGAAGCACAGTTCGAGAAAACCACCGCAAAGATCGGCATATCAACCCGTAAAGAGGAATTGGTTGCTAATGGCGAAGTAATGAAATTTGACGGTTTTCTGAAAGTGTACCTTGAATCAAGCGATGACGACGACGATACACAACAGGATGGCGAAAATGCCATGCTGCCACCATTAACCCGTGGCCAGCAACTGGCTTTGCAGGAAATGTCGGCTACAGAGCGTTTCTCACGCCCACCTGCACGTTATACCGAAGCAAGTTTGGTAAAGAAACTGGAAGAACTGGGAATTGGCCGACCGTCCACCTACGCCCCTACCATATCAACCATACAAAACCGTGGTTATGTGGTTAAGGAAGAACGCGATGGCAAGCAAAGGGCCTTCAGGGTATTAACGCTGAAAAATGGCGGCATAATTAAGGAGCAAAAATCCGAGAACACAGGCGCCGAAAAAGGAAAGCTGTTCCCTACTGACATTGGCGCGGTTGTAAACGATTTCCTGGTAAACTACTTTAAGGGTATTGTCGATTTTAATTTTACCGCCAGTGTTGAGAAGCAGTTTGACGAGATAGCACAGGGATTACAGGAATGGACGGACATGATCCGTAAATTTTACGACCCCTTCCATAAAGATGTACAAAGCACCATTGAAACCGCCGATAAAGCTACAGGCGAACGCGACCTGGGCATTGACCCGGTGAGTGGCAAAAAGGTATCGGTGCGTATTGGGCGTTACGGTCCTTTTGTACAGGTTGGCGAAAATGCCACCGAAGCAGAGCCAACCAAGCCCCTTTACGCCAGTTTGCGGAGTGGCCAAAGCATTGAGACCATAACTATTGAAGATGCCTTAGAACTGTTTAAACTACCTAAGAACGTTGGTACGTTTGAGGATAAGGACATGACGGTTGCGATTGGTAAGTTTGGCCCTTATATAAGGCATAACAGCGCCTTTGTATCTTTACCACGGGAGATTGACCCGCATGATGTTACCGAGGAAAAGGCGATCGAGCTGATACTCGAAAAACGTAAAAAGGATGCCGAAAAGCTGATAAAAACATTTGATGAAGACCCCACCGTTAAAGTTTTAAACGGGCGCTGGGGGCCATATATTGAATTTGGCAAACAAAACGTTAAAATACCCAAAGGCAAAGAACCGCTGGAATTAACCTTTGAAGAAGTTAAAGCACTTGCCGCTGCCGAGGCCAAAGAGCCCAAAAAAGGCGGTAAGAAGTTTGCAAAGAAGAAATAATTAGAAGTTGTAAGTTATGTGTTGAATGTTGTGAGTGTTGCCGCAAATAATATTCTTACAGCTTACAACCCACAACTTACAACCCAATGATTAAGGATCTTCCCGAAAATATAGTTGAGGATATTGCCATAGCCGTAGCGCTGGAAAAGGAAAGCGTGGAAACCAAATTGTGGTATGTATATCTCATCAACCTTAAAAAAGAAGCGATAGAGAACGTACTGATCACCTCTAAAGGCTATGGCGAAAAAGACGGTGAATCTGTAAAAACCTCTGTCCTTCGCCATATGTTCCCCGTAGTGCCTGCCGCTTCATCAGTATTGATAGAGCCTATAGATGAACAAACATTTGGCTTGAATAATGAATACTGGTTAAGCTATTATATTGGTAGCCAGATATTCGACAAAAAATTCATATTCCTCCCCGAAAGCATTGTCGAAATGAATTTCATCCGCCTGCCCGTTGTGAATAAGCTGGGTGTGATGATAAGATAGAAGAATTCCTGTATATTTAGCTTTAAAATTAACGTAATGGTTCCCCTCTCTTGAGAGGGCGCGCGAAGACTGTGCAGCTGCAGGGGTGTGTTAACGAAGTGCAAAGAACACACCCCTACACCCCTCTCAAGAGGGGAATCGCACTACCCGCGCTTCTGAAAATTAGATTTATCCTCATGCTCGAACAATACGACCTCCATAACCTGATGGTGCTTGACATTGAAACCGTGCCTCAATACAGCACCCACGACCAGGTACCCGAACATTTACAAAAACTGTGGGAACTTAAAACCCAATACCAGCGCAAAGAGGAAACAGCCCAAGATTTTTACGAACGCGCTGGCATATGGGCCGAATTTGGCAAAATCATTTGTATATCAGTTGGTATCTTCACAAACGGTAAAAGAACAGGCTTAAGGGTAAAGTCCTTTGCTTCGCACGATGAAAAGGAGTTACTGGAACAATTTTCGGCTATGCTCGCCTCACAATCACCCAATCTCATACTTTGCGCGCATAACGGTAAGGAGTTTGATTTCCCCTACATCTGCCGCCGGTTGCTTATCAATGGATTAAGGATGCCTGTGCAACTGGAAATATCGGGTAAAAAGCCCTGGGAAATAAACCATTTGGATACCATGGAACTATGGAAGTTTGGCGACTATAAAAACTTCACTTCCTTAAGTTTACTTACCGCTATATTCGATATTCCTACACCAAAGGATGATATTGATGGCAGCCAGGTTGGCCATGTATACTGGAACGAGAACGACCTGCCCCGCATTTGTACTTATTGCCAAAAAGATGTAATAGCGACCGCCCAACTACTAAGGCGCTACCGCGGCGAGGACCTGATAACCGAAGATTGCATAACCATTGTTGGCCAATGATACTACAGGTAAACGATCTTACCATTAAATTTAATACTCAAAATGGCCCTTTTGAGGCTGTTAAGCATATCTCCTTCAACCTGAACAAAGGTGAAACAATTGGCATTGTGGGCGAATCTGGTTCGGGTAAATCGGTCACTTCACTGGCGTTGATGCGTTTACATAATGCTGCCCAAACACAAATTAGCGGGAGTGTTTTACTAAATGATACCAATATATTTGAGTTAAGCGAAGAGGCTATGCGCGACATTCGTGGCAACCGCATGGCCATGATATTCCAGGAACCCATGACCTCGCTAAACCCGGTATTAACCTGTGGTTTCCAGGTAGCTGAAGCCATTCGCCTGCATTTGAAGTTAAGCAAAGCTGGAGCAAAAAAACGAACGATCGACTTGTTCAATGAAGTACAATTGCCACGGCCTGAAGCTATTTTCGATAGCTATCCGCACCAAATATCGGGCGGACAAAAACAAAGGGTAATGATAGCCATGGCGCTATCATGCAACCCCGAGATACTGATAGCCGATGAACCTACGACGGCATTGGATGTCACCGTACAAAAAACTATTATCGAACTATTGCTAAAGCTTAAAGCCGAACGCAACATGAGTTTAATATTCATCTCGCACGATCTGGGCGTTATCAGCGAAATTGCCGACCGTGTGCTGGTGATGTACAAGGGCGAAATAGTTGAGGAAGCGACGGTAAAAAAACTTTTCACTCATCCGAAGCATGCCTATACCAAAGGTTTGCTGGCCTGCCGCCCCTCACCTGCTTTTCATTTAAAACAATTACCCGTGATAGCGGATTTCATGGAGGATAACAAGCCTGTAACAATTGAAAGCATAAGGGAACGCTATAATTACCCGGCAGATGGATTAAAGGCTCGAAAAAAAGAGTTGTACAACCATGACCCTATTTTAAAGATCGAAGGGCTATCAAAATATTATAATAGTGGCTCGGGGATATTCAACTTGAAGAAAGAAACGGTTAAAGCCGTTAACCAGGTAAGCTTTGATGTATATCCCGGCGAAACTTTAGGGCTGGTTGGCGAATCCGGTTGTGGTAAGACCACATTAGGCCGCAGTATTTTACGTTTGATTGAACCTACTGCCGGTAATATAATTTTTGAAGATACCAATATCACCGACCTGAATAGATCGGCTATACGCACCATGCGCCGTGATATGCAGATCATTTTCCAGGACCCCTACTCGTCCCTGAATCCGCGTTTAACCATCGGCAATTCCATCATGGAACCCTTGCAAGTGCACCGATTATATAACAACGACAAGCAACGCAAACAAAAAGTGATCGAACTGCTGGAACGTGTGAACCTGTTACCAGAGCATTTTAACCGCTATCCGCACGAATTTTCGGGCGGCCAAAGGCAACGTATAGTTATAGCCCGCGCGTTGGCCCTGCAGCCTAAATTTATCATTTGCGATGAATCGGTATCGGCCCTTGATGTATCCGTGCAGGCACAGGTGCTAAACCTGCTCCGGGAATTACAGCAGGAACTTAAACTTACCTACATATTTATTTCCCACGACCTCGCAGTGATCAAACACATCTCCGACCGCATGATGGTAATGAACAAAGGCGAAATAGTTGAAACCGGCGACCCGGACGATATTTACAATCACCCAAAAGAAGAGTATACTAAAAAGCTTATAGCTGCCATACCGGGAAATTTGAATTAATTAATAAAGCGTCATTGTTTTTTCTTACTGCCTCTTTTTCACCGAGACCATCTTCGTGATAGTCTTCCCTTCCGTCAATTGCTTCTGATCTTTAACTTTAGCCAATGAATTGGCATAAGCCTCTTCAACCAGCTTTATAATATATTCCTTCGGGAAGTCATCCAGATCATTCACCAAAATATAGCGATATTGCTTCCCGTTCCCCAACAATATCTTTTCCGGATCATTCAATTCGCTTCCCCAATAAAAGCCAAAATGCATATTCTTACCCGGCCTGTATAATGCGACCGAACAAAAGATGTGCCCCTGCCTGTCTGTTGGCGACCAGCCAAAAGCCAGCGCGTTATAATTATCATAGATCAATTCATTGGCCGTGGGGTACATATCCCACACAAGATCACGCAGCCACAAAGCTTTTTGCTGTACTTCAGTTGGGTACTGATCCAAAAACCGGAGCAGGTCGAGCGCGTCTTCTTTTGCCATGGTGTTGTAATTAATCTGTCATGGTTATCAACCAATAAAGTTCTTTTATATTTTTGATTATCCTCCCATCATCCAACCATGAATAAAAATACAATTAAAAAAAACATATGTTCTACCTGCGGTACCCAATTCCCGCCGGGCGAAACATTGCCCGAACTTTGCCCTATATGCAATGATGACCGCCAGTACATCAACCCTAATGGTCAAACCTGGGTAAGCGCCGATGAACTTGATCAAACGCATAAAGTTAAGATCACCAAAATAAATGAGCACCTGTACAGCCTGAAAATAACCCCTGATTTTGCTATCGCGCAGCGGGCCTTCCTGATCATCTCTCCGCAGGGCAATATTTTGTGGGATTGTATACCGCTGTTAAATGAAGAGGTCGTTACATTTTATCAACTCAATGGGCGGTTTAAAAGCCATCGCCTTTTCTCATCCACATTATTATAGCAACATGAGCGAATGGGCCCAAACATTCAATTGCCCTGTATATATTCATGAATTTGATGAGCAGTGGATAAGCTATAAAAGCGAGTTTATCAGGTTATGGAATGGCGACTTTAAATTATTACGGGATGGCATAAACATTATTCATATCGGTGGCCATTTCCCGGGGAGTTGTGTGCTGCGTTTACCTACAGCCGGTGGTAAGGGAACTATTTTTTGTGGCGATACATTTTATATCGCGCCAAGTAAACGGCACATCGCGGTGATGCATAGCTATCCAAATCAAATATTGCTGCCAAAAGATGATTTTATAACCGTGTACAAAAGATCGGCCGGTTTGGAATTTGATATTTTATTAGGTGCCTTTGAACGGCAGAACCTTACTGAAAATGCGCAACTGATATTTACAAACTCCATGAAAAGGTATCTCGATAGTTATGGCATTGAACCTGAAAGTTTGCTTTAATAAAAGCTTACAGCCATACAATTTATATTCCTCCTTTGCGTTAAAATGTCAATTTGGGCACCATCACAGCCTAATAAATTCCACCTTATTAAATAATTCATGATAACCCAACCTAAATCAAACCGTGCATTATTGTACCTGTCTGTCTTTTCATGCCTGCTTATCAGCTTTTCATCATGTAAAAGAGATGATACAAACCAGCCAACCGTTACATTAAAGTTATCGAATGCCGCTTACGACTGGGGCGATCTGTCCATCAACAAAAAGATCGAATCGGATGAGGTAAAATATAATACTGCCGGTAACATTGAACGGGTTATAACCACCGACAATAATGGGAACATCATAAACAATATTCAATTCACCTATTCAGGCAGTAAAATAACGCTGAACACTAAATATAATGACGAATATGACCTTGATAACAGCGGCAAGGTTGTTTATCACAGTTTGAGTGATGTGCAGCACGGCGATAATATTGTTGAAATTGAGCGTTACAGCTATGATGAGAACGACTATCTGAACAAAATAACCCTAAGCCTGACTTTCGACGGCGGCCCCGAAACATTTTATTCAGAAATTGACTATGTGGTTCAAAATGGCAATTATACCAAATACACCCTATCAAACACCGACAGCGGCACGGTAACCAGGCAATATATTTTTACTTATAACACCGGCAAAAAAGTAAACAGCCCGGTTTCTCTTTTCGCCCCTATTTTTGCTAATGATAGCCAATCAAATATTGATAAATATCTTAACTATGGTAAACCTTCTGTCAACCTGCTCACAGGAGTGACCTATAGTATTTTGAATGAGGATAAAACAATTTCAACCGGTACGCTTAATGTGGCCTCGAATGTAAATGCCGATGGCTATATAACATCGCTTAATTTGGTAGGTGATGATATTGCCGGTTTCCCCACAGATAACCTGTCGCCATTACCACGGTCAATAAATTTTACGCTTAAGTAAAAACATGAGTGTGTATTATTGCTGTGTGGGTTCATAATCAACAGGAAGCATGCCCGCTATACGGCTTTCGCCCCAGCTGCCTTCAAAGGTCGCATCCTGAGGGTTTAGTACTATGCCATTATTATCAAAATAAAGATATGGCGACCCGATAGTAAGTACGGAGCCCGATAAAGGGTTGTTATTGTATGCAATTGCAAGGCAATCTTGAAATGCCAGCACATATTGGCCTTTTTGATCGGTTAAGCCCGCATATTCATTTGTGGCCAATGGTGTTGTAACCAGCGTTTGAATGTATTTATTATCAAGCCCTCCCCTGTAAGCAGGATTAGGCTTTCGCATAAGCCGCAGCACTAAAAAACCTTCCTCTTTTACCTTGTTAGCTATCACCGAACGTAAAAAATGCATATTCGATCCCTGGTAAGTTTCCAGCCTGTTCTTTATCCATTTCTTTTGCTGGTGTTTGCTGCCGTGCATCGTTTCAAAAAAAGCTTCGCCTGCAAAATATATAATACCTGTTTTGGGATTATCACTAAATGCCGTTAGTATATATTTTATACGGTAACCCAACGCTTTGTTTTCTATCGTTAAAGTGCCGTCTGCAGTAGCGCTAAAAACGCCGTCTTCATTATCAAACCTAAGTACATGCGGGTTGAGTATGTCGCATTGAGCGGCATTATCTGTCATACCAATAAATTCGCGCTTAAACCTGGCGTAATGATCGGCCCAATGCTTGTCAGGGCCGCCTATACGCACCTCTTGTAGCTGTATGGCTTGCTGGTTAATGAATATCGCGGGCAGATCCAGGTCCTTATTCACCATTATAGTTTGCTTGTAAGTGGCATAACCAATAATGCTCACAACCATTTCATACTGCCCTCCGCGTACGTTGGTTATGGTAAAGGTACCATCGTTATTGGTTTTTGTACCCGCCGAGGCATTGCTTAAAAATACGCTGGCATCAGCAATTGGTTTCCGGGTAATCGAATCCACTACCCTGCCGCTGATCCGGTATTGTGCAGT
>Ga0206874_1098_pt1 | contig 23093 bp, 21 predicted proteins | sample Alteio_BWOrgCont_12_FD_152629 | JGI IMG/M metagenome (GOLD analysis project Ga0206874, IMG submission 152629) | Enriched cells from forest soil in Barre Woods Harvard Forest LTER site, Petersham, Massachusetts, United States -... | ecosystem: Environmental > Terrestrial > Soil > Temperate forest >...
AACAACCCTTTTTGGTGGAGTGCCGATGAGAAATTCTTTAATAATGCCTTAGCGGTAAAAATTGGCGTACCGGTACCCAAAACGGTTATTCTTCCATCAAAAGATCTGCCTGATGACACCAGCGAAAAATCTTTCCGCAACCTGGCCTACCCGTTGGATTGGGAGGGCATATTTAATTATGTGGGTTTCCCGGCATATATGAAACCATTTGATGGTGGCGGCTGGAAAGAAGTATACCAGATAAACAGCCTTGACGACCTATGGGACAAATACAACCAAACCAAACAATATGTAATGATGCTGCAGGAGGAAATTATTTTTGATGATTACTTCCGCTGCTACTGCATTGGCGGCAAGCATGTGCGCATTATGCAGTATGAACCGCGCAACCCACACCATTTGCGCTATGAACATGGTAAGGCCCCGGCAGAAAAGAAACTACTGGAAACTGTAAAGAACTATGTAATAAAACTGAACAAATATTTAGGCTACGATTTTAATACTGTCGAGTTTGCCGTTAGAAATGGCATCCCCTACGCTATTGATTTTTTGTAACCCCGCGCCTGATGCCGAGGTGACCAGCGTGGGCCAGGAAAACTTTGAATGGGTAGTTGAAACCGCAGCCGATTATGCCATTGAGCGTGCCAAAAAACAAAAAGACGACCAGGACAACCTTACCTGGGGTGAGTATGTAAAAACCGGCGCGGCAAAAGAACACTTACTATCATCAGAAAAGAAGGTAGAGAAGAAGGCCGATAAAAAAGAAGTAAGCGCCGGCAAAGTTGACCATGCCATAACTGATGAAGGAAAAATTAAAACAGTAAAACCAAAAGCAGCGAAAAAGACAACGGCCAAGAAATAAAAAAATAATACGCGTCATTGCGAGCGATAGCGTGGCAATCCCAAACTATGCACGGCGAATTTGCAGGCCGGGGATTGCCACGCTATCGCTCGCAATGACGGCAGGAACAATATAACCCTAACTAATTATGAACGAATTTACCTTAGGTGTTGAAGAAGAGTTCATGGTGATCGATCCTGTTACGCGGGAACTAAAATCACATGAGCAAAAAATTGTTGAAAGCGCCCAAAAGATCCATGAGGACCAGGTAAAGGCCGAAATGCATCAGGCCGTGGTTGAAGTGGGCACACACATTTGCCGCAACACCACCGAGGCCCGGCAGGAGGTAGGCAAACTGCGTGGCACCGTAGCCCAATTAGCCGGTGATTTGGGCCTGCGCATAGGCGCGGCGGGCACACACCCTTTTTCGCACTGGCAGCACCAGCTGATAACCGACCATCCCCGTTATTTCGAGATCGTTGACGAGATGCAGGAAGCCGCACGTTCCAACCTGATTTTCGGCCTGCATGTACATGTGGGTATACAGTCGCGCGACCTGGCAGTGCATATTGCTAACCAGGTGCGGTATTTTTTGCCGCATGTGTATGCATTGTCCACAAATTCACCTTTTTGGGAAGGGCGTAATACCGGTTTTAAATCGTTCCGTACTAAAGTGTTCGATAAATTTCCACGTACCGGCATACCTGATTATTTCGCCAGTATTGAGGAATATGACCGTTATATTAAGCTACTGGTAAAAACAAATTGTATTGATAACGCCAAGAAAATATGGTGGGACATCAGGGTACACCCATTCTTCGAAACCATTGAGTTCCGCATTTGCGACTGCCCAATGCTGATAGATGAAACCATGGCATTTACCGCGCTTTTTCAGGCGCTATGCGCTAAGCTTTATAAATTAAGGCTGCAAAATATGTCGTTCATGACTTATAACCGGGCGCTTATTAATGAAAATAAATGGCGCGCCGCGCGTTACGGCATCGACGGTAAAATGATTGACTTTGGCAAAGAAACCGAAGTAAACACCCGTGCGCTGATATTAGAGCTGCTTGATTTTGTTGACGATGTGGTGGATGAACTGGGCTGCCGCGAGGACCTGCAATACGTACATAAAATACTGGAACATGGCACCGGCGCCGACAGGCAGCTGGCAGTTTACCAGCAAAATAGTAACTTTGCCGATGTTGTTGATTATATTACAACACAAACATTAAAAGGGATATAAGTGAGCATAGACAAGCAAAACATAAAAGTAGCCATACTCGACCTTTATGCAGGCGTTGAAAACGAAGGCATGCGCGGTTTTAAGGAGATATTACAGCGTTATCAGGAAAAAAACAACCTGGATATGACCGTAGAAATATTCGAGGTGCGCAATAATTGCGAAGTACCTGGTACTGATTTTGATATTTACATTTCAAGCGGCGGGCCGGGTAGCCCGCTGGATACTGAGGGCACCGAATGGGAGAAGAAATATTTTGGTTTGATCGATCAGTTGGAGCAGCATAACCTGTCAAACGATCCGCAGAAAAAATATGGATTCTTTGTTTGTCACTCCTTTCAATTGATGTGCCGCTGGTATAAGCTGGGGTATATTAATGAGCGCCGTTCTGCGTCGTTTGGCATATTGCCGGTACACAAAACCAAGGCCGGCGAAAGCGACGCTACTTTTGAGGGGCTCGACGACCCATTCTACGCGGTTGATTCGCGCAGCTGGCAGGTGATCAATCCAAATGAAAAACAATTTACCGACCTGGGCATGCAATTGCTGGCCATTGAAAAAATGCGCCCGCATGTCGACTTGCCGCGTGCCATGATGGCGGTACGCTTTAGCGATTACTTTATCGGTACGCAATTCCATCCCGAAGCCGACCCCGAAGGGATAAAGCGTTTACTACTTGAACCGGCAAAGAAAAAAGAAGTGATTGATGAGCATGGCAGTGACAAGTACAATGAAATGCTGGAGCGCCTTAATGACCCGGATAAATTAATGCACACCCAAAACACCATGATACCCAATTTTTTGGATGAAGCTGTTTTGAGTTTGCAGGAGATAGGATAATAAATGGGTGTCATGCTGAGGCTCTCGAAGTATGAGCGTAAAGGCCTGCCCACATGCTTCGAGAGCCTCAGCATGACACCTGGGCATATACGAACGTAACTACCATGAACCCATCCATCCGCAAAGCATATAACGCAAATTTTACTGCTGAAAAGTATGATCAGTTCCTTAAAAAGCTGAACAATGCTACATCGGCAAAACTGGAATTCCGCGTAGCGGAAACACCTGTGTTTTTAACGGATGATTTCAGGGATAAGCTTATCATTGCTGGTAATGATATTATCAAAACCATACTCCGGCCTGATTTTAAGCAATTAACCGAACGCGCCATCCCCGAAAAATGGCGGGTAGCCAATGAAAATGACCACCCGCATTTTATTGCGCTGGATTTTGGAGTTTGCAAAGATGAAAAGGGTAATATCGTACCGAAGCTAATAGAACTACAAGGTTTTCCTTCTTTGTATGGGTTCCAATCATTTTTGGCCGATACCTATAAGGATGTGTTTGACATAGCTAACAATTGGTCGGTTTATTTTAGCGGGCTGAATAAGGAAAGCTATATCGATCTGTTAAAAAGAACCATTATCGGCTCCTGCCAGCCTGATGAAGTGGTTTTAATGGATGTAAACGCCCCGCAGCAAAAAACAGTTGTTGATTTTTATATCACCCAAAATATGATCGGTACGCCGGTAGTATCGTTAAGTGACCTGCAACAAGAAGGCAACAAACTGTTTTATGAAGTAAACGGCGAAAAAAAACCTGTTAAGCGCATTTACAACCGCCTGATATTTGATGAGATAGGAAACGACCCCGACATATTTAAAAAAGTGGTGGATGTACGCCAACCGTTTGATGTAGAATGGATAACACACCCTAACTGGTTTTACCGCATCAGTAAGTTTACCATGCCTTACCTAACCGGCGATTACATACCCAAAACACAATTTTTGCATCAGCTTACCCAATTACCAACCGATCTGCAAAACTATGTGCTTAAACCGCTGTTTTCATTCGCAGGGCAGGGTGTTATAATTGATGTTACCGAACGGGATATTAAAAACATAAAAGACCCTGAAAACTGGATACTACAGGAAAAAGTGAATTATGAACCTGTGGTGCAAGCCCCCGATGATGGCGTAAAGGTTGAAATAAGGCTGCTTTACCTGTGGCCCGATGGCGATGAAAAACCCACATTAGCCATAAACCTTGCCCGTTTAAGCCGCGGCAAAATGATAGGCGTACGTTATAACAAGGATTTTGACTGGGTTGGCGGTACTGTAGCCTTCATGCAAAAGTAAACGTTATACTATTTATATGGTCTGTTCGTTAAAAATGTATTAAATTTGTGACATGAATATTCAGTTGGTAATTATATTAATTCTTTTTGCAGGTGCCATATTTTATGTGGCCCGCATGATATATAAAAGCCTGTCTGCAAAAAAAGGCTGCGGCAGCAATTGTAAATGTGGTGTTGATTTTTCGGGCATTGAGACGGGTAAAACACACAAATAGCAATAATTATATTATCTTCATACCAACCAATTAATTTTCCCCCTAAAAAATTATCTACCGAATGTCGGACAAGCAGGTTTTTCAAGCTGATTCAAAAGGGAGATGGCTCCGTTTTAAATGGGTTAGCCGTATATTATTAATAGTACTTGCAGGCGCTATTGTTGCGGCTGCTATCGCCATTACATCAAAGCAATATCCAACACTCCCCAACTTAAACGAGGCGCCAAAAGCGTTAACAACAAAAGAGGGTATTGAAAGCCTGAAAAAGTCGGCCAAATACAAAAAATTCAAGCTGCAGGTTAATGAAATAAAAAAGCTGGAGTATCAAAAGCACCTCCACCAGCTTAAACAGCCCAATAATAAAGACCGTATAAACGCAGGCTTTTACATGGCCTGGGATCCACAGGCCTACAATTCACTTGCCGACAACATGGGGCGCCTGGATATGGTGGTGAGCGAGGGCTTTTCCATTACACCAAATGCCGACACCATTACCGCTAAAATAGATACCGGCCTTATCCGCCTGAATAAAAAATATAAAAAGCCGATACTTATTTCTATCTCAAACTACATTAATTACAATAATACCAACGGCGATTTTGATACTAAGGATATTGACCGCATTATAAAAAGTAAACGCTCGCGTACAGCTTTTATAAACAGTATTGCAACGCAGTTAACCAAGTACAAATTTAGCGGCATCGACCTTGATTTTGATAATATTGCTAACCGCAACGCGCCTGCTTACATTACTTTTGAAAAGGAATTGTACTCCTCTTTGCATGCAAAAGGGTTCCTGGTTACCCAAAATGTAGTGCCTGAAGATGAACAGTACGACATAACCAAACTGCAGCATTATAACGACTACCTGTTTATAATGGCTATTGATGAGCATGATGATAACAGCCCTCCCGGCGAATTATCTGACCAGCATTGGGTTGAGGAGATACTTGATAATGTATGCTCAAAAATACCAAGCGAAAAGGTGATTTTAACTATAGCCGGTGGTGCTTATGACTGGCCATCGGGCAGCGTAGGTAAGGCGATAAGCTATCAGCAGGCCATTAGCTCAGCGCAGGAATATCAAAAGTCGATCATTTACGACCCATCTTCGGCTAATTTGCATTACAGTTATAACGACCAGGTGGGGATGCCTCACACGGTTTATTTTACCGATGCGGCCACAAATTTCAACATCATACGCATGGCCGATGATTGGGCCACAGGCGGTGTTGCCCTTTGGCGCTTAGGATCAGAAGACCCACGTTTGTGGACATTCTTCCAAAAGAACCTTTCTATCGATTCGCTGCGAAAAACCGGTGTCGACATAAAAAGACTTACGGATGTAGGCTTGAATAACCGTATATCCTATACGGGTGATGGTGAGATCCTGGATCTGGTTACTACACCAAAACCCGGGCATATTAAGGTTAGCCTTGATACTACCGATTATACCATAACCAACCAGCAATATATTGAGCTGCCTACAAAATATGTTATCCGCCGATACGGTTATGCACCCGGCAAAATAGTTTTAACTTTTGATGATGGCCCCGATCCGGATTATACCCCACGGATACTGGATATACTAAAACGGGAACATGTACCCGCCGCGTTCTTCGTAGTAGGTTCAATGGCCGAAAAAAACATACAGATACTGCGGCGCGAGTTTGACGAAGGGCATGAGATAGGCAACCACACTTATTTCCACCCCGATATTTCAACCATAAGCCTGCAAAGGGTAAACCTGGAGCTTAACGCAACCCGCCGTATAATTGAATCGGTAACCGGGCGCAGCACCATATTGTTCAGGCCGCCATACAATGCCGATGCCGAGCCGCAAACACTGGCCGAAATTATACCCGTTGCCGAAGCGCGCAAGCAAAGCTATATTACCGTTGGCGAATCGATCGATCCCTGGGATTGGTACCCCGGCGTGACTGCCGATAGCATTATTGCAAGGGTTGAAGCGCAAAAAGACGCGGGGTCGTTCCTGTTGTTGCATGATGCCGGGGGCGATACACGCGAACAAACCGTTAAGGCGCTGCCCGAAATTATTCACTTTTTCAAAAGCCACGGCTACCAGTTTACCACCATTGCCGATGTACTACATAAAAGCAAAGCCGAACTGATGCCGCCTATACAGGATGACGCCAACAGTGGTTTTGTAGGTTTCTTTTACCAGATATATTTAAATGGTTCATTCTATATCAACTGGTTTTTGATATACCTGTTTTTAACCGCCATATTCCTGGCGCTTGGCCGTGTGGTGCTTATTGGTATACTGGCGCTTAAGCAAAATTCCGACAGTAAAAAATACAAGGCTTTAAAAGTGGGGGATGTTGTTTTGCCACCGGTAAGTATTATTGTACCCGCTTATAACGAAGAGATAACCGCTACAAAAACCATTGAAAGTTTATTAAAAACGGAATATCCCGATTTTGAGATAATTTTTGTAAACGATGGTTCGAAGGATAAAACTTTTGAAATAGTAAACGAGGCTTTCGGCCACCATCCGCTGGTACAGGTGCTTGATAAGCCTAACGGCGGCAAGGCATCGGCGCTTAACTTTGGTATAAGCCACGCCAAAAACGCTTTTGTAGTTTGTATTGATGCCGATACGCAGCTGAAAGAAGATGCGGTTTTCCACCTGATGACCTATTTTACGGATGATGAAATTGGCGCTGTTGCGGGTACGGTAAAAGTTGGGAACGCCAATAACATGATCACCAACTTTCAGTCGATAGAGTATATCACTGCGCAAAATATGGACAGGCGCGCGTTTGATCTTATTAATAGTATAACTGTTGTACCGGGAGCTATCGGCGCGTTCCGTAAATCGGCCTTGTTTAAGGCCGGGGGCTTTACTTATGATACTTTGGCCGAGGATTGTGACCTTACCATGCGCATACTGAAAGCGGGTTACATAGTAAAAAACTGCGCCGAGGCCATTGCTTATACCGAAGCGCCCGAAACCGTAAGCCTGCTGTTAAAACAACGTTTCCGCTGGAGCTTTGGCGTAATGCAAAGTTTCTGGAAAAACAAGGATGCGCTTTTCAATAAAAAATACAAATTCTTTGGGATGATAGGCATGCCTAATATCCTGTTGTTCCAGATCATTCTGCCATTGTTTTCGCCTGTTGCCGATCTTATGATGGTGTTCGGGTTGCTTGGCGGTAAACCCGGTAAAATTCTATTCTATTACGTAGCCTTTATTTTGGTTGATTTTGTAGTGGGCCTTATTGCCTTCTGGATGGAAAAAGAAGATTATAAGAAGCTTTGGTACATTATTCCGCAACGGTTCATCTGGCGGCAGCTGATGTATTATATCCTGTTTAAATCTGTCCGAAAAGCACTGAAAGGTGAACTTAATACATGGGGAACGGTGAAAAGGACCGGAACTGTGGTTATGAAAGAGGCAAAATAAATTCCATTTCGTCATTGCGAGGAGTGTAACGACGTGGCAATCTCCGACTATTCAGAGAGCGATCAAGCATGTCGGGGATTGCCACGCTATCGCTCGCAATGACGCGCGGAAACAAATTGTCAAATTTTCAAATCCTTTCTATCAAACAAACGGCGTAAGCTACAACACCTTCTTCGCGGCCTATAAAGCCTAATTGCTCGTTTGTGGTGGCTTTAATGGAAATATCATCTTCGCTTATACCGGCTGCTTTGGCAATATTGGCCTGCATGGCGGGTATATGGGGATTTATTTTTGGTGCTTCAAGGCATATCATGGCATCGATATTACCGATTATCCAATTTTTTTCTTTTAATAGCACCACTACATGCTGCAATAGCACCAGGCTGCTTATGCCCCGCCAGCGTTCATCTTTATTTGAAAAATGGAAGCCTATATCGCGCAGATTGGCAGCGCCTAACAGGGCGTCGCAAATGGCGTGTAATAATACGTCGGCATCGGAATGGCCGTAAGCTCCCGCATGGTGCTGGAGGTTTACCCCGCCTACAATAAAAGGATGATCTTCTTTTAACTGGTGTACATCAAAGCCAAAACCTACTTTAAGTTTTCCCACAATTATTTAGTACCTCCAAAGCTACCCGATAATGTAAAACGCAAAGTATTGGCCAAAGGGCTGTTTTGCTGGCTGGCAGCAAGGTATGAAAAATCAAAACCAAAATCCTGGTATTTGAACCCTACGCCAAGTGTTAAATATTGGCGGCCACCTTTATCGGGGCTTTCATAGTAATAGCCCGCGCGTAGTGCAAATGTTTTATTATACCAGTATTCGGCACCTGCCGAATAGTATATCTCTTTAAATTCCTCGCTTAAGCCGGCATCGGTAAATGATTGAAAAATACCTGCCGGTACCGAAACGCTGCTGTTAGGCTGGGTTGGCACCAATAATTTATTCAAATCGAGTGTTAAGGTAAACTGGCTGTCGTCTGAGTTCCAGGTATTGGCTGCTCCAATTTTTAAATTGGTTGGCAAATAAAAGGCGTTGCCTCCTGTTGAATAGCTTATCTTTGTACCAATGTTTGATAGATCAGCACCCACAGCGAACTGATTCTCATCAATACCTCCCTGCCTGAAATAAAACGAAACGTCAGCAGCAAGCGCATTCCCTGCCTTTTCGCCCTGATTTGGCGTTGATGCCGAACCGTTTGACAAGTTTGAATGGATATAACGAACTGTTAAACCAAGCGAAAAAGTTTCGCCAAATTTACGGGCTATCGATCCATCGAGAGAAAATTCAGAAGGGGTAAAATTACCTAATGAGCCGCCCTGGGCATCGGTTAATGCTACAGTACCTATATCAAAATAACGTAATGAAGCGCCTATGGTGTTACGGTCATCAACCTTGTGGGCATAGCTAAGATATGAAAGGCTAATGTCGGGCACCAAATTACGCAGCCAGGGGCTGTATGATATAGAAACGGCGTCATTATCTTCAATAAAAGCAAGTTTTGAAGGGTTCCAGTAATTGGCGTTCACATCGGGTGATATGGCGACACCTGCATCGCCCATCGCGCCTGAACGCGAATCGGGAGAAATATTTAAAAATGGGACGGCAGTTGCTAAAGCATTGGCATTACTTCCGTTGGTATTCACCGGTGCCTGCGCCCATGCAAAAAGCGGCAACAACAAAACAACCGGGAAAAGAACAACCTTCGTGTAAAAATACTTCATTTAAGCGGATTTATTTTATATAATAAATATACCAACACACTTTTCCATACAAGCATATAAATAAGTTACCTGTAAACCAAAAATATTTTGATAAATGTAACAGAACTCGGACTGTTTACGTTTAAATGTGAATAAGGGTTTATATTTTTATCCCTGCATATTTTTAAAATTAGCTTTTTATTCAATTTTTTTTAAATTTACACTTCATAAAATCCCATATAACTGTAAAAATATGAAAATACTTTTTACTAAAACTGCGTTAGTGTTGTTAGGTGCAGTAGCCTTGGTTAGCAGTTGTTCAAAGCATCAGCAATCAGAAAAAACGGGCATCCCCTATAACGACAGGAACAATGGCGGTTATGTAAAATTCCGCCAAACCCACCCATCGCCAGGCCCGGGGCTTGTGCCAATTGAGGGTGGTACATTTGTATTGGGTGGCAGCGCCGACCAGGATGTTACCTATGATTATAACAATGTACGCAGGCGTGTAACTATCCCATCCTTTTATATGGATGAAACCGAAGTATCAAATCAGGACTGGCTTGATTATTTGCACTGGATAAATATTACTTTCCCTGATGACCATGAGTTATATTACAATGCTGTACCCGATACGCTTGTATGGCGCAGCCCATTGTCATATAATGAACCGTATGTACAAAACTATTTAAGGCACCCGGCTTTCCAGGATTACCCGGTTGTTGGTGTTAGCTGGGACCAGGTTCAGGATTACTGCCAATGGCGTACCGACCGTACAAATGAATACATATTACAGCAAAAAGGCATTTTAGCAAGCGCTAAAGATAAGCCTACTGGTAAAAAAGGCGCTCCGGCTGCTGCTTCAACCGCAGGTAAAACACCATTCAATACCGATATGTATTTGAACGGCCAATACCAGGGCGCAGGCATCGACGGTAAGAAAATGCTTCCGAACCTTAATCCTAATGTTGCACAAGGTGCCAAAGGCAAACCTGCTTTAAGGCCGGTACGCATGGAAGATGGTATATTAAAACAAGCATACCGCTTACCAACTGAAGCCGAGTGGGAATATGCCGCTTTAGCATTAGCCGGAAATACACAATTTGAAAATATTAACGATGGCAAAATATACCCATGGAACGGCTTAGGTGTGCGTTCGCCAAGCAGGAAGAACCGGGGTATGATATTAGCCAACTTTAAACGCGGCGAAGGTGATAACGCAGGTGTTGGTGGTTATTTGAATGATAAGGCCGATATTACTGCTCCTGTACGTTCATACCCACCAAATGATTTTGGTTTGTATAACATGGCAGGTAACGTAAACGAATGGGTACAGGATACTTATCGCCAAACATCGTTTGAAGAAGAAGAAGATTTTAACCCTTTCCGTGGTAACGAGTATACCAATAAACGCTTAGCCGATCCGATTAAAGGCGTTTATGCAAAAGATAAATATGGCAAGCCAATTAAGGACCCTGCTACATCGCCAAAAAAATTAAAATACAGCGAACTGATAGCGCAACAACAGGCCCAGGCAGCAGCCCAAGCCGCTGGTGCTAACGGTACAGCCGCGCCCGCCCCTGCCGGTGTTAAACCACCTGCAGGCAACCAGCCTACAGGCTTGTCTGCCTCCCTTGCGGGTAAAGCATACAATCCTGACCAGAGGGGTTTTGCCGATACTGTTAATGCCGCATTATATGGCACAACTACATTGGCTAATGACCATTCAAAGGTTTACAAAGGTGGTTCATGGAATGATTTGGCTTACTGGTTAAACCCTGCTGCCCGGCGTTTTATGAATGAGGATGATGCAAGTGCCGAAGTTGGCTTCCGTTGCGCAATGGACCTTGTAGGTGCAGCTGAAATTTCGCCGCAGGGTAAACCGCACTTTAGTGTTAAAAAAGCAAAACCATTTAAAGCCAATTAAGGGTTAAAGCATAAAGCTGAAAGGCGAAAGGTAAAAGCAATTATAGCTTCAACCTTTCGCCTTTTATATTTAATAAGATTTCCAGATGCTTTTTGCTTTCAGCTTTAAGCTCTCAGCTTACTTATTAGCTGAACTGTAACAGCACCTGCCCTTTTTCAACCTTATCGCCGGGTTTTATTTTCACGGTTTTTACAACCACATCAGCAGGCGATTTAATAATGTTTTCCATTTTCATGGCTTCCAATACAAACAGGTTGTCGCCTTTTTTAACTTCATCGCCTTCGGCAACCATAACTTTTAATACCATGCCGGGCATAGGCGCTTTTACTTCGCTTACTTTGGCACTATTTAAACTGCTTAGGCCCAATTTATCCAGCAGTACATCGTATTGATCTTTCGCGCTAACGGTATATATATTATTGTTGACTTTAATTTCAGCCGTTTTTTCGGCGGCGTTGAAGCTCACCACTTCGGCATTGTATGACTTTAACTGATCAATGATATGCCACGAGGAGATGTTCAGTTGTTTAATATCAGCTTCACTTTTTTTATTATTGATGGCAAGGCCTTCACCGCTGCGGTTTATTTCAAAATCATATTTGCCGTTAACTTTTATTTTATACATAGACCGCTGATTTTTATTGATTTTGAGATTTCACTGATACTTGCCATCGGTTAAACTCTTATTTATTAAGTACGTCTTTTTAGTTTGTATGGTTCGCTCAATATATATAAATCAACGTAATCATACAAATCATTAAAAAATTAGCGGTTAGTGAATATATATTGGATCAAATTAGCGCCCATTTTCAAAGCCTTTAAACGGGTTTCCTGCGTATCGCCGGCATAGGTGCCATAATCCTCCCAGCCATTACCCAGGTCGCACTGGTAGTCATAAAAGCACACCAGGCGGCCCTTATATATCAAACCAAAACCCTGCGCACGTTTGCCATCGTGTTCATGCACTTTAGGCAGCCCGTTGGGAAAATCATATTTCTGATGATAGATGGGATAATTGAGCGGTAACTCCACAAAATCAAGCTCAGGGAAAACCTTTTTCATCTGCGGCCTGATGAACTGGTCGAAGCCATAATTATCGCAAATGTGCAGGAAGCCGCCGCCGGTTAAATAGGCCCGCAGGTTTTTTGCCTCCTGATCGCTGAATATCACATTACCGTGCCCTGTCATAAAAACAAACGGGTAATTGAACAACTCGGCGCTGCCCACATCAACCACTTCATCCTGTAGCTGAAAGTTTGTTTTTATATTATCGTTACAAAATTTTGCCAGATTGGGCAGGGCCGTGCGGTCGCCATACCAATCGCCGCCGCCATTATATTTAAGCTTGGCCATTTTATAGGTTGGCACACTAAAACTGCTCAAAAAAAACAGCATCAGTAAAGGGCTTGCTATATAAATACCTTTGGTCATTTAACGGTTTAAAAAGTTTATTTCAAAACAGGCCTCCAGCGCAGCGGTTTCGGTACGCAGGCGGCTTTCGCCTAAAGTTATTGCTTTAAAATCATTATTTAACGCTTCTTCCACCTCTTTTGGTGTAAAGTCGCCCTCGGGGCCTATCAGTATTAAATATTTCCCTTGCGGGATAATGACATCGCGCAGGTTGAACTTTTCTCCTGCATCGCAATGCGCTATAAACCTTTGCCCGTCAAATGTTCGCGACAGCAATTTAGCCAAAGGTTCCGGCTCATTTAATACCGGGTGATAGGCTTTTATGGATTGTTTTATGGCCGAGGTAATGATCTTATTCAGCCGGTCGGTTTTTGCTTCCTTACGCTCCGAGCGCTGGCATATAATGAGCGATATTTCATCTATACCTATCTCCGTGGCCTTCTCTAAAAACCATTCCAGGCGTTCAATACTTTTTGTGGGGGCTATGGCAATGTGCAGGTAATGGTTACGCTTATTAAAGCCTTGCGTTACCGATGTTATTTGTAATATGGTACGCTTGGGGTGCGGGTCCTTTATTTCAGCAGTATACAGGCCTCCCCTGCCATCTATTAATTGTACTTCATCGCCAACGGCAAGGCGCAGTACCCTTATGGCATGTTTGCTTTCTTCTTCGCTAAGAAAATATTGGGGATGTGAGGGTTCAATATCGGGTGTATAAAATAGCTGCATTAATGCAAATCTATAGCATCTTCCTCGTTTATCAGCAATTCCAATTTTACCGATTCGATATTCTGGTCGGATTTTTTAAGTACGGTTATGTTGTACCCGTTCGATTCCTTTTGCTCGCCTACATCGGGTATTTTGCCAAATATTTCGCCCAGCCAGCCCGATACGGTATCATAATCTCCATCTTCAGGCAGGTCATGCGGCAGGTGGCTGTTCACATCATATATCGAGGCCAGCGCGTTCACAATAAACTCGCGGTCGTTCACCACCTCAACTATCGGGCGTTCTTCATCATACTCATCCTGTATTTCACCTACCAGTTCCTCAACAATATCTTCAAGTGTAACCATGCCGGCAGTTCCACCAAACTCATCAAGCACTATGGCTATCTGTATGCGTTTTTGCTGCAGTTCGGCCATCAGGTCGTTTATCTTCTTTGTTTCAGGGATGAAATACGGTTTGCGGATAATATTCTTTAAAACAATGTCTTCATTACGGGCAAGTAAAGGCAGTATATCTTTAGCATGCACTATTCCTACTATCCTATCTATCACATCGTCATAAACCGGTATGCGCGAATACCCTTCTGTTATTAATATTTCCAGTAATTCGTCCTTGCCTGTATTAATGTCGACACCTGATATTTTGGTGCGCGGCACCATTATATTTTTCACCACACGCTCATTAAACTCAAATACATTCTGTATCAACTCATGTTCGTTTGAATCAAGCGCGCCGGTTTCCTTGCCTTGCTCCAATAGATACTGCAATTCTTCTGAGCTATGATGGGTTTCGCCCTGATCGGGGTTTATACCTAATAGTTTAAGAATAAAGTTGGCGAATGTATTGAGGATCCATATTACAGGCCTGAAAACTATGAAAAACAGTCGCAATGGAGTAGAAACGGCTAACGCTGTGCGAACCGATCGTTGTATAGTTATGGTCTTAGGCACTAATTCGCCAAAAACGATGGTCAATATAGTAATAACTATGAAGGCAATAACCCTGCAGGTATTTATTATGATGCTTGATGTTATTACAATCCCGCCCAAAGCGAACAGATTCAGTACAACATTCGTAACAACACCCTCACCAATTACGCCGAGCCCAAGCGAAGCTATCGTCATACCTAACTGAGTGGCTGCCAGGTAGCCATTCAGGTTATTCATAATACTCCTGGTTATTCTTGCCGCACGGCTGCCTGTCTTTATTTTTATGTCAATTTGGGAACCCCGAACCCTTATCATGGCAAATTCAGCAGCAACGAAAAATCCGTTGAGCAAAATCAAGAGAACCGTAATAAAAAGGTATGATATGTTTATGTGAATGTCAGGTTCCATTAATTGTTTATTGGTACACAGGGAACGTCGCCTTATACAGCTCCATACTTTCGGCTATTACTTTGTGGGCATAACGCAAGCCCAGCAAATGCTCGATGGTAACGTTTTTATCTTCCAATTTTTTGTAATCCTGGAAGAAACGTACTATCTCTTTCATTGCGTGCGGGGGTAATTCATTCAAATCGTTAATATAATTAACCGACATATCGTTTTTTGCTACCGCGATGATCTTATCGTCCTGTTCGCCATTGTCAACCATGTGCATAACACCGATAACTTTAGCCTCGATGATCGACATCGGGAAAACATCAACAGAGCATAACACTAATATATCCAGCGGGTCATGGTCATCGCAATAAGTTTGCGGGATGAAACCATAATTAGCCGGGTACATTACCGATGAAAATAGAACACGGTCGAGCTTTAACAGGCCTGATTCCTTATCGATCTCATATTTCGCCTTTGAGCCTTTAGGTATCTCAATTACCGCGTTTACAATTTCAGGAACATTATCGCCGGGTGAAACCTGGTGCCAGGGGTGTTGTGTACTCATTTATTATATATTATTTAATTATTATGCTGTATGTGCCTTTTTTTAAAGAAGGCTACCAACAGCGGTATTGTTGTTATTATAAAAAAACCTAAAATTATGTATTGCAGGTAGTTTCGTATTTCGGGATATTTTATCCCTAAAAAATAGCCTGATAAACATAACGTTATGACCCAGGCCATGCTACCTATTATGTTGTATAGGGTAAACTTTTTTATATCAACCTTAACAACACCTGCAAAGATAGGGGCAAAAGTTCTAATTATAGGGAAAAATCTGCCCAAAATTAGTGCCATGCCGCCATATTTGTCATAAAATTGCTGTGCCATTACAACATAACGCTTCTTAAACAACAATGAGTCGTTTTTGTTGAATAAAATCGGCCCCGTTCGGTAACCAAACCAGTAGCCCGCGTAATTACCTAATACACCGGCTAATATCAACGAAAAAACAAGCGTGGTTATTTGTATATCGAATATACCATTGGCACATAAAAGGCCTGCCATAAAAAGCAAGTAGTCTCCCGGCAAAAAGAAGCCAAAAAACAGGCCGGTTTCAGCAAAAACAACGATAAGCAGGAAGAAAAATCCTCCCTTGCTTATAATGGATTGAGCGTCCGTTAAATTTTGAAGGTGTTCCCAAAAATTTTCCATTCACTATATCCGTAAATCTACAAATATTATATCAATTTGTAGTATTTGCCTTATTTATTAAATAAGGTTTGATATAAATGTTGGGTATATGCCTATAAGTATGGTTATCAGCGCCGAAAGGCCCAGAACAAAATTATAATATGCCGGGATCTGTACTTCGCCAGTTTCGGCGGTGTTGAAATACATGGCTACAATAACCCTGAAATAGTAGAAAATACTTATAATGGCGTTTATTACAGCAAGCACAACCAGCCAAACTTGGTATTGCGATAGTGCCGAAGAGAACATAAAGAATTTACCTATGAAACCGGCAGTAAGCGGTATACCGGCCAATGATAGCATGGATATGGTTAGTACAAATGCCAGGAAGGGGTTCTTTTTTGCCAGCCCGTTAAAGCTGTCGAAATTATCGCTGCCTGATTGCTGACTAACCAGTATAAGCGAACCGAATGCAATTATGGAGGCGATGGAATAAGCAGTAGCATACACAAACACCGAATTAGCCGAACTCGCGCCTAATGCCACAATAGCAAACAACAAATAGCCTGCGTGCGATATGCTTGAAAATGCCAGCATGCGTTTAAAGCTGCGTTGGTAAAGCGCGGTAATGTTGCCAATAAATAAGGTTAGTATGGTAATAACCAACAAAGCGGGCATCCAGAAAGCCGACAGGGTTGAGAAACATTCGGTAAACAAGCGCAGGAATGCTGCGAAACCGGCGGTTTTAACCACGGTTGACATGAACGCGGTAACAAGCGTTGGCGAACCTTCATAAACATCGGGTGTCCAGAAATGGAACGGAGCTGCACCAACCTTGAAACAAAGGCCTACGATAATAAGCGCGATGCCCACGTAAAACATCGGGTCGATATTGCGGGGATGGACCAAAACCCAATCGCGGATAACCTGCAAGCTGAATGAACCGACTGAGCCGTATATTAACGCGATGCCAAATAACAGGAAGCCTGTTGAGAACGCACCCATTAAAAAGTATTTTAAAGCGGCTTCGTTTGAAGCGAAATCATTCTTTTTAATACCCGCCAGTATGTACAGGCTTACCGACATAATTTCGATACCGATAAAAAGCATGGTTAGGTTATAGTACGATACCATAACTATGATGCCTGCCAGCGAGAATAAGATAATGGCATAATATTCGGCAACATGGCTGCTTATCTTTTCAAAATAACCTTTCGACAGCAGCACAATAAGTATGGTAGATATAATGGTGATGGCCGAGAAAGCTATGGCATAATTATCAAACAGCATCATACCGCTATAAATGGGTGTTGCGCCGCTGTTCCATTGCATTATAGCCAAACCCAGGGCAATCAGCAGGCCCAATACCGTAACCGGTAGCAGGGCCGTTTTAGCTTTATATAAGCCCAGGTACAAGAGCACAATAGGTAAAACAGATATGAGTATTAAGGTATTCATGTTGTTTTTTTAATTCTTATCTAATTCTGGTTCAATTGTTATTAATTATTTATACCAAAAGTTTTAAAAACAATTGACGATAATAACTTATCAACCGATGCCTGTGACAAATGCAATATAGGCTGCGGGTATACACCCAATACAATTATTAATATACAAATTATAGCAAGCACTAATTTTTCTGAGCCGGTTATATCAGTAAAGGTGGCCGTTAACGCGTTGGTTTCCCCCTGCATTACATTTTTGTACATGCGCAGCATATATACCGCGCCAAATATAATGGTGAGGCCCGCCAACGCGGCAAATAAAATGCCTATTTGGTACACTCCGCTCAATAACAAAAATTCGCCGATAAAACCATTGGTTAATGGAAGGGCAACCGTACCCAATACAATAATTAAAAATGCCGTAGCAAATAACGGCGCTTTTTTAGCGATACCGCCAAGCCGGCCTATATCGCGGGTATTTAAACGGCGGCTGATAATATCCCATATAAAAAACAAGCCTACAATGTTTATACCGTGGTTAAGCATTTGTATCAGCGCACCCTGTACGCCTTGCACGGTGAGGGTGAACAAACCCAAAGCTATAAGGCCAACGTGCGCTATCGACGAATAAGCAGCCAGGCGTTTACCATCTTTTTGAGTGAACGCTATTATTGAGGCGTAGATAATACCAATAAGGCAAAGCACAATTACTGTATTTTCCCAGCTTACTATTACCGGCATAATCTTTGTAAAACCTTGCGGGCAATTTGGCAATAACCAGCGTAATATACCATAAAGGCCCATTTTTAGCATGATACCGGCCAGCATCATACTGCCTGCCGATGGCGCTTCGGTATAAGTATCGGGTTGCCATGTATGGAACGGGAATACGGGTATTTTAATAGCAAATGCCATAAAGAACGCACCGAAAACCCAGGCTTGCTGTGTAGGGCTTAACTGCAGTTTATAGAACTCTGCAAGATCATAGGTATGGCTTGGGTTTTGTAAATACAGGTAGATAATGCCTACCAGCATAAATAACGAACCTGCAAAAGTGTAGATGAAAAATTTAAGCGTTACACGTATGCGGTTTTCGCCGCCCCACAAACCGCAGATAAAGTAAATGGGTATAAGCGCGGCTTCCCATCCTACATAAAATAAAAATCCGTCTAAAGCGGTAAATACCACTAACATACCAGCCTGCATAAACAGTATCAGCGCGTAAAACGCCGATGCCTTTTTATAGGTGTGCTGATAAGTGCTTAATATAATGAGCGGTACCAGCAATGTGGTAAGCAATACCATTATCATGCTTATACCGTCGATCCCGGCTGAAAAATATATGCCAAATTTTGGTATCCAGGGCACATCAACAGCAAACTGAACCGAAGCATCGGGAACAAATTTCGTGAGGAATAATGCAGTAACACACAATTCGGCAACAGCAAAAAACAAAGCCACATATTTTGCCACTTCATTTTTTAGTAATAAAACAGCCAGTGCTGCAACTACAGGTAAAAAAATTAATATGCTAACCGTCATTTTATATATTGTAAACGCTAAGGTTTATATTTTAACTAAACTATATACTAATATGGCAACAATGCCTATCACCATCATAAATATGTAAAAGCCCACATTGCCTGTTTGCAGTAAACGTAAACCCTTACTGGCTTCAACCGGGGCATCGCCTATACCATTTACCAGGCCATCAATACCTTTACGGTCTACCTTGTACAGTAAGCCCGATAACGCGTCGAGCGGTTTGCGTATCAACGCGTCATATATTTCATCAACATAAAATTTATGATATGAAAGGTTTGACAGGAATGAACGCTCTTCGGTATCGGGCACCGGCACATGCGCGTTTTTGTTGTATTTGATGTAGGCATACGCTATTGCAAGTACAGCCGCACCAACTGAAACACACATTAATAAATATTCGGTGCTTTGCGATAATTCGGATGAAGGAGCCACAGCGGTCGACGTTGCAAAAACCGGGGCAAGCCAGTGTTGCAGCCAATGATGTTCGCCGGGAAAACCAAGGAAACCACCAACAGTTGATAGTATAGCCAATACGATAAGCGGTATGGTCATGCTTGGTGGCGACTCGTGCAAATGATGTTCCTGCTCATGTGTACCACGGAACTTTCCATAAAAGGTAAGGTATAACATACGGAACATGTAAAACGCGGTAAGCATTGCACCAATTACACCTATTATATATAAAGTTGGGCTTTGCGCGAACGCATGAGCCAAAATTTCATCCTTTGAAAAGAAACCTGCAAACGGTGGTATGCCTGATATGGCTAAAGTACCGACAAGCATGGTGACAAACGTAATAGGCAATTTGCTTTTCAGTCCGCCCATTTTACGCATATCCTGTTCTCCGCTTACGCCGTGGATAACGGAGCCTGCACCCAGGAACAACAGGCCTTTAAAGAAGGCATGCGTCATTAAATGGAAGAACGCACCGGTATAAGCACCCACTCCCAAACCTAAAAACATATAACCCAATTGCGATACGGTTGAGTAAGCCAGTACTTTTTTAATATCGGTTTGTGTAAGGGCTATAAGTGCTGCAAATATGGCTGTAGCCAGACCGATAATTGCGATAATGTGCATAGTATCGGGAGCCAATGTGAATAGTATGTTTGAGCGGGCGATCATGTAGATACCGGCAGTTACCATCGTTGCGGCGTGTATCAGGGCCGATACCGGGGTTGGGCCGGCCATCGCGTCGGGCAGCCAGGTGAACAATGGTATTTGTGCCGATTTACCGGTAGCACCAACAAATAATAATATGGTGATCAGTACAAACGGCGCGCCGTGCATTGATGCTGCATGTGGGAATATATCGGCAAAGGCAATACTTTTAAAGGTTACGCCTATAAGGAATATACCCAGTAAAAAACCAAGGTCGCCAATACGGTTCATGATGAAGGCCTTATTTGCGGCGGCGGCATAGTTTGGATTGGTGTACCAAAAGCCGATAAGCAGGTATGAGCATAGCCCTACGCCTTCCCAGCCTATGAACATAATTACATAGTTTGAACCCATTACCAGCAGCAGCATAAAGAACACAAACAGGTTGAGATAAGCGAAAAATTTACCAAAACCATCATCATTATGCATGTAGCCGATAGAATATAAATGGATAAGGAAACCTACACCGGTTATAATAAGCAGCATTAAGGAGCTAAGCTGATCGACCAGGAACGAGAACGGCACCTGGAAGCCGCTAACGTTTATCCAATCGTAAATATGAACGTTTATGGCATGACCCGTTGATTGTATCTGCAGAAAAGCGCCAACGCTTATACCAAATGAAACCAATACCAGGAAGCTGCCAATAAAGCCTATCATTTTTTCAGACAGTGCGTTACGGCCAAGTCCGTTAATAATAAAACCGGCTAAGGGTAGTACAGGAATAAGCCAGATGTAATTATCCATTTTTTATATTTAATATTTCCTTTTTTGTCACGTGAGAAACGAAACATCTTTTACATGCGACAATCGCTTTTAGAAGATTCTTCGCTGTGCTCAGAATGACAAAATTTATTTTTTATATAAATTCGAAATCGAAAATCCGAAATTCGAAATCAATTCCTACCACTTCAACCTGTTTAATACGTTGGTATCGACAGAGTTGGTGTTGCGGTATATCATTACAATTATGGCCAGGCCTACAGCAACTTCTGCTGCTGCAAGGGCCATTACAAAAAACACGAAAACCTGCCCGCTGGCGTCGCCTTTATATACCGAGAACGCAGTAAGTAACAGGTTTACCGAATTAAGCATCAGCTCTATCGACATAAATATTACGATAGCGTTCCTGCGGATCAGTACACCCATTACGCCTATTGAAAATATAATAGAACACAGTATGATGTAATGATTTAAGGGTACAGTTTTTATGGTATTAAAAAAGCTTTCCATTATACTGATTTAGTTTCTTTAGTTGCTAATAAAACTGCCCCAACCATTGCCGATAACAGCAACAGCGAGGATACTTCGAATGGTAACAAAAATTGGTTGAACAATACTTTACCCAGGTTTTGTACAAGGCCCAAGCCCGGATCTTTCAATAAAACCGGATCGGCTACGCCTACTTGTTTAAGGCAGCCCACCAATACAACCAACAAACAGCCACCACCCAATACACCGGCAATTTTTACAATGTTTGATTTTACCGGCTCCGAAGATTTATTAAGGTTGATGAGCATGAGCGTATACAGGAACAATACCAATATGGCGCCCATGTAAACTATAAAATTTACTACGGCCAAAAACTGCGCGTTTAGTAAAACATACTGTACTGTGAACGTGAAAAAGGTAAGTACAAGGTATAAAATGCTATGCACCGGATTTTTTGCAGATATGACCAGTATCGAAAAGAATATGGACAAAAACGCGATGAAGTAAAATGTATTCATGTTTATATTTACAAAATACCTTATGCCCAAAAATGGTTGGGCAAAGGTATAAAACTTCTTTATTGATTTAAGGGCGCTTCTACTAATTTGTCTTTACCGTAAATAAAATCTTTTCTTAAATAATCAGCAGGCACAATATCACCATCTAAATAAATAGCTTCTTTAGGGCAGGCTTCTTCGCACAAACCGCAGAAAATGCAGCGCAGCATATTTATTTCGTAAACTGCGGCATATTTTTCTTCGCGGTATAAATGCTCCTCGCCTTTCTGGCGCTCGGCAGCTATCATGGTAATGGCTTCGGCAGGGCACGATAACGCGCACAGACCGCAGGCAGTACAGCGTTCCGCCCCGTTCTCATCGCGTTTAAGCGAGTGCATGCCACGGAAATTTTCAGAGAACTCGCGCTTTTCTTCAGGGTAGCTGATGGTTACCGGCTTGCGGAAAAAGTGCTTCATAGTAGTAGCTAAACCCGATGCAATAGCCGGCAGGTAAGCCCTCTCCCAAAAATTGAGCGGCTTTGATTCAATTAGCTTTCTTTTATTACTTAATGATTCCATTTTACACTGCTATTTAAATAAGGGAGCTATATACGAACTAAACACAGCTGTTAACACGATATTGGCTATAGCTAAAGGTATCAACACCTTCCAGCCTAAGTCCATGAGCTGATCGTAGCGGAAACGCGGGATCGTCCAGCGTACCCACATAAAGAAGAATATAAATAAAAATACCTTGGCGAACATTATTGCTGTGCCGATAAGCGGGCCAAGCGTTGGGCCGGTGTGTGCCAGTACCCAATCCATGCCGGGGTAATTGTAACCGCCCCAATATAGCGTTACCATTACTGCCGATGAAATAAACATGTTGATATATTCGGCAAACAGGTAAAAGCCCAGTTTCATTGACGAATATTCGGTATGGTAACCACCTACCAGCTCGGTTTCGCATTCAGGCAAATCGAACGGGGTACGGTTGGTTTCGGCAAACGCGCATACTATGAACAGTAAGAAACCAAGTGGCTGTGTAAGCACGTTCCAGTGCCAGCCATGCTGCTGGGCTA